>Ga0181523_10000320_pt1 | contig 53258 bp, 47 predicted proteins | sample PEATcosm2014_Bin_43_FD_119752 | JGI IMG/M metagenome (GOLD analysis project Ga0181523, IMG submission 119752) | Peatland microbial communities from MTU Mesocosm Facility, Houghton, MI, USA - PEATcosm2014_Bin05_30_metaG | ecosystem: Environmental > Terrestrial > Soil > Wetlands > Peat | place... | reverse complement strand
TGGTTGACGATCAGGACGGGGATCAGCAGCAGCAGCACCCAGAGCAGGCTGTAGCCGTAGTTCTGCCCGGCCTGCGCGTAGGTCGACACCCCGCCCGCGTCGTTGTCCCCCACCATGACAATCAGACCGGGGCCCATAATGGCGAGGAAGGTCACCAGCCGGCGCCGCAGTCCCCGGCGGCTGTCGTCGTCGCCCACCCGGATCCGGCCGAGCGCCCCCTCGATGTCACCGAGATGCGATTCATCCAGGACGGCGCTCTGCTGCCCCACTCCGGGACGGCTCAGGCCAGGCGGCTCCGGCTCGCTGGCGCGGGCGGCACGCTCGCCCGCTCCTCGCGGCCCGGAGGTCCGCGCGCCGGGGCCCTGCCCGCTGGGGCCTTCGTGGTCAGAGCGCCGCGCAGGGCTGGGCGTCTCGCGGCTCGGCGCGTCAGGGACTTCCGTGGCGGGAACGTCTACTCTCTGGTCCCGGGCGCCGGGCGGGCCGGGCGCCGCCGGACCCGGAGCCGCTCCGGCGCGGCCAGGGACGTCCTGGGCCGCAGCGCCGTGAGCCGGCTGAGGGCTGTCCTGCTCCCCCGTCACTGGCTAGCCCCATGGTGGGGGTCCGGCGGCTCGACGGCCTCCCGGCGCCGCCAGTCGTCCGGCAGCGTCACCTCGAGCACGTCATCGACGGTGATCACGCCGAGCAGGCGGCCGTGCTCGTCGACCACCGGGATAGTGATCAGGTTGTAGTCGGTCATCAGCACGGCGACGTCGACGACGTCGGTATCCGGCCCGACCCGGACCGGGTCCGTGTCGCAGACCTCGATGAGGCTGGTGCCCTGGTCAGACTGGAGCAGCTTGACCAGATTCGCGACGCCACGAAGGCAGTTATCCGCGTCCACCGCGTACACGCTGGTCAACGCCTCGGGCTGCAACGTGGACGCGGTGCGGACGGCCGCGAGCGCGTCGCCCACCCGCGTGCCGGACGGCACCGCAAGGTAGTCCACGCCCATCAGGCCGCCGGCGCTGGTTGGGTTGAAGCCCATCAGGGTCAGCACCTTGGTGCGCACCCCGGGCGGCAGCAGGTCGATGACCGGCTGGCGCCGGCTCTGCGGGAGCTCGGCGATCGCGTCGGCCGCGTCGTCGGCCCGCATTCGCGTCAGCACGTCGGCGATCTCGCGGTCGGTGCGCGCGCCGAGCAGTTTGGACGCCCGGTCCTCGTCGAGCTCCTCGAAGACGTCCGCCTCCAGCTCGGGGTCCGCGTGCACCTGCCCGAGGATCTCGGTTTCCTCCTCCTTGGAGGCATCTTCCAGCAGGTCGGCGATCTGGGCCGGCTTCAGCCTCCTGATCCGGCCGAACGGGCCGCGCAGCAGCGCACTGCTCGTATGCCCGATCAGCGGCTCGAATGCCTTCCAGTCCCGGAAACGCTCGGGGCCTCCCGCGTCCAGCGCCCTGGACGCTCCGACATGCAGGGCCCTGAGCAGCCGCGGCGGCCGGCGGCGCGTGTCCACGCCGACCACCACCTGTTCACCGTTGCGGCGCTCCAGCTCGACGTCGGCCGCCCGGACCAGGCGCGCGGTCTCCACGTCAATCAGCCGGTGACCGAGCACGTCCCGCTTCAGCAGAACCTCCCCGGGACGCCGCTCGAAGCGCCGCAGGTCCAGCCGGGCGCTGGTCAGCCGCGGCACGTCCCCGTCGAAGTTGCTGACCTGCTCGATGGGCACGTAGACCTCGCGTCCGCCCACCGAGGCGACCAGGCCGGTCACCACCGGATAGTCGTCACCGTGCAGCCGCGCGATCACGTCGGACAGGCGGCCGATGGATTCTCCGCTGCGGTCTACGAGCGGGTGCCCGAGCAGGTCGGACAGGCGCAGCGCGCCATGCCGCGTTCCGGGCGCCGGTGCCGCAGACGGGGGTGTCGTCATCGCCGTTCCTCTACGAGAGCGTGGTTTCCCTTCACGATCATCGGGCACGAGCAGCATTTCACCTCACGCGGGTATGGACGTCCGCTGCTCCGTTTCAGCCTCGCAGCTGAAGGTAAACATCAGGTTGCGGATCGGCGGGCAGCACCTGCACGCCGCACGCGTTTCCGGCACTTATCGACGGGTGATATGAAGTGCCCAGCGGTGACAGCACCGGCCCGGGCCCGGGACAGCCGGCCCCGCTGGCGTCCGGGACCGCGGGCGAGGAAATTTCCCCCGATCAGGAGATGAAAGCAGTGCGCAAGCTTCGCGATCTCGTGAAGGGACGGGAGGCCAGGGACCGCTCGGCCGCGCAGCAGAAGGTGGACTCCTACGAGCGGCCGAGACCGCCGGCCGGGGTGAAGCCGATCGGCTCACTGACCGAGCCGGGCAAGGCCACCGTGGAGGGCCGCGTCCGCGCCCTGGAGATCCGTCCGGTCGAGCAGAACTCCGTGCTCGCGGTCGAGATCTCGGACTCGACCGGCGACCTGACGGCCTTGTTCTACGGCCGGTCGCATATCGCCGGCGTCATCTGCGGATCGCACATCCGGCTGCGCGGACCGGTCGGCATCCGGGATGGCCACCCCGCCATGATCAATCCCGCCTACGAGCTCTTCGGCTCGGGGCCCGCGTAGTAGCCCCCGTAGTAGCCCGCGTAATACCCCGGGTAGCAGCCGCGCAGGAGCGGCCTACCCGAGCAGTTCGTACACCGGGTTGATCATCACCGGCCTGCCGTTGCGGATGCCCACCGTGCCGTGCAGCCGGAGCCTGCCGCCGCACTCAACCCCCGGGATGTGCTTACGCCCGTAGAACAGCGCGGTCAGGGTGCCGGTCTCATCGGCGACCTCGACCGCGAGAACGGAGTTCTGTTCGACCGGCCGGATGGCCATGGAAACGACGCGCCCCTCCACGGTGGCCTTGACCGGTTCGGTCAGCGAGCCGATCGGCCTGACCTCCGCATTGTCGTCAGTGGCCCCGGCCGCCTGGCCGCCCGCGTCCTTGCCCGCGTCCTTGCCCGCCGGGGCCCCGGGCGGCACGCTGGCCCCGGACGGCACGCTGACCGGGGGTTCCGGGGCCGGATGCGGCCCAGCGCCGCCGGCGGGCCGTTGGGGGTGCGTGCTGGTCACGCCCTGGCGGCCGCCCGCCGGGGCGGGCGGTTCCCGGGTCGCGTCGACGTCCGTCGTCCCGCTGGCCCCCGTCCGGGCGGCGTGCCGCTCCTCCAGCACCCGGACGCGGCTATCCACGTCGAACGGGATGATGGTGGCGGCCGCGTTCGGGATGCGGCTGATCGCCGCGGCGATCTTGTCCGCCGTCCGATCGTGCAGCATCCGGCCGAGGAACGCGGAGAAGCTGCGCCGCGGCAGCACCACGGTCACCTGGGTCCCCGGCTGCTCGGCCTCGCGCTGGACGAGTTCCTGGGACGCATGCACGAGCCGCCGGTCCGGCGAGTCGATCATCTCGAACGGCACGTCCTGGCCGAACCGGACCCACCGCTCGCGGAGCCGCTCCGCCTTCGCGCTGTCGATGACGAAGTGCACCGCGCGCAGCGAGGTCGGCCGGAGGCTGCGCGCGTAGCGCAGGGCGGCCAGCGTGGCCAGGTCCATGCTGTCCACGAACACGAAGACCGTGCGGCGGGTGTAGTTCGGCTGGCGCGGGGCCACCCCGGCGGCCCGGCGGTCGCCGATGTTCTCCAGCACCTGGTCCTCGGAGCGGTACTCGCGGTTCAGCCGGATCAGGATGAATACCCCGATGGGCCCCACCACGACCACCAGCCACGCGCCCTCGGTGAACTTCGTGACCGCGAAGATGAGCACGATGAAACCGGTGAGCACGCCCGCCGAGAAGTTGATGACCAGGCGCCGCCGCCAGCCCCGCTCCTTGTGCCGCAGGTGGTACTTGCTCATCCCGAAGCCGGCCATCGAGAACCCGGTGAACACGCCGATCGCGTAGAACGGCACCAGGTTGTTGACGTTCGCGCCGACGGCCAGCAGCAGGGCCAGCGACACGACGGTGAGCACGATGATGCCGTTGGAGAACACCAGGCGGTGCCCGCGCTTGGTCAGCCAGCGCGGCAGGAAGGCGTCCTGCGCGACGAAGCTGGCCAGGAACGGGAAGCCGTTGAAACTGGTGTTGCCGCCGGTGAACAGGATCAGCGCGGTCGCGAACTGGACGAAGTAGAACAGGATCCGGCCGGCCCCGCCGCCGAAGATGAGGTCCGCCTCCTGGGACAGCACGGTCGGCGTCCCGACGATGTACGGCGTCGCGTGCTGCACGTGCGCCAGCCACGAGATGCCGCCGACCAGGAATGCGAGGATGACGCCCTGGGTGACCAGCACCTTGCGGGCGTTCGGCCCCTCCGGCGGCTTCAGCGCGCTGACCGCGTTGGACACCGCCTCGATGCCGGTCAGCGACGAACCGCCGTTGGCGAAGGCCGTGAGCAGGGTGAAGACCAGGGCGACGGAGATCAGCGTCGACATCTTGTTGTTGTGGTAGCCGTAGTACGTCGCGCCCGGCGGCAGCGTGTGGACATCGATGACCGGCAGGTGGCCGAACGCCTCCCGGGCCAGCCCGACCAGGATCATCAGGCTCACCGAGCCGGAGAAAAGGTAGGTCGGCAGGGCGAACGCGTGCCCCGCCTCCCGGATGCCGCGCAGGTTCCCGTAGCACATGATCAGGATCGCGGCCACCGAGATGATCAGCAGGACGTCCTGTGCGCTGATGAAGTGCAGCGTGCTCAGTGCAGGGAACGCGGACACGATGGCCGCCGCGCCCGCGGCCGTCTGCACCGCGACCGTGACCGTGTAGTCGATGAGCAGCGCGACCGCCGCGATCTGCGCCACCCGCGGCCCGAAGTTGTCCCGGGCCACGACGTAGGAGCCCCCCGTCCTGGTGTACACGGTGACGACCTCGCGGTAGGACAGCACGACCAGGGCGAGCACGAACAGCACCACGCCGGTGATCGGGAGCAGCACCGTGAAGGCCGCGATGAGCAGGCCGCCCTTGAGCAGCTCGATCAGGATTTCCTCAGTGCCGTACGCCGAGGAGGAGATGCCGTCGGGAGACAGCACACCGAGGGCCAGCGGGACAGACAGCCGCTCATCGCCGAGTTGCTCGTTGACGAGCGGCGGCCCGAGCAGGCGGCGCTTCACCGAATACGAGAAGGTCTCTGGGAGGTCGTCGCTCCTGCCGAGCAGCCCCGCCGCCTTACGAACGGCCACTAGATCTCCGCCTCCATCTCTTATGCCGTCAAGGCGGCCTTGCACCGGCTCACCGACCGGGTGGAACCGCCGTGACCACCGTGACCGTTCCGTCTGTTCGCGGCGCCGACAGAGCGGAGGCGCCCGCGCCATCATCGATCATCCACCCAGGCCGCGGCCAAGGTCGATCGGCCCTGGCTGAGCTGACCAATGGCCCTGAGCACGGGCCGGGGCGCGGCGGAGGGCCAATGACTTCGCGAGTTCGCGCTTCGGGCCCTGGTGCGGTGCCACAGCGATTTGCGTATTGCGCGGCGGGTGATTACTGGCTAGTCGCACCGCCGAGGTCGATGTCGCCATCACCGGCAGCGCGGGCTAGCCGGACAAGCCGCAGCCGAGTAGGCCGCCGGCGGAGCCGCCCGCTGGGTTGCCGGGCGGAGGGGCGGCTGGTCAGATGGGAAATATGGATCCCCTGGACAGCCAGCTGCGTTTCGTACTCGAGGCCGATCAGCTCAAGAGCGTCCTGCGGCGCAGCACCCTGAACGACGGCTCGCGACGGGAGAACTCGGCAGAGCACTCCTGGCACCTGGCCCTGATGGCGGTGGTCCTTGGTGAGCACGCCCCGCGCGGCACCGACCTGGGCAGGGTGAGCACCATGGTCGTGCTGCATGACCTGGTCGAGATCGACGCCGGGGATCTCTACGTGTACGCCGACGAGGCCGCACAGCGCCGCCAGGCGGTGGCCGAGCGCGCCGCGGCCGACCGTCTCTTCGGCCTGCTGCCGCCGGAGCAAGGCTCCGCGCTGCGGGCGCTCTGGGATGAGTTCGAGCAGCGGATCACCCCCGAGGCCCGCTTCGCCCGCGCCCTCGACCGGCTGCAGCCGCTGATCGCCAACTACGCGGCGGGCGGGAAAACGTGGCAGGCCAACGGCATCACCGCGGACCAGGTGCTGGAGCGAGTCCGGCTTATCGAGGACGGCTCAGCGGACCTGGGCCAGTACGCGCGCAACCTCGTCTCCGACGCCGTACGCCGCGGCATCCTGTTGCCCGCGCCCGCGTAGTTGCCCGCGTAGTTGCCCGCGTAATCGCCCGCGTACCGGGCTGCATGATCGCGGCATTCCGTCAGGTAAAAGGGACCCCGGAGCGGGTAAGAACCAGACGTGAGCCGACCCCTGTCCAGATTGTTCGCCCGTGGCAGCCATGTGAAGCAGGTAGTGGAGGAGAGCCCGCGCCGGCGCTACCCGTTCCCCCGCCCCGTCGATGTCGCTGAGCGCATCGAGCGGACCCCGGCCCTGGACGCCGCGGTCCGATCGCTGTCCGACGGTGTCGTCCGCGCCCTGCCCCCGGGACCGCGGGCGGACGCTTTGCACGGCGTCCCGTTGGGCCAGCCGGCGCACCCGGCCCTGGTCCGGCTGCCGTTGGGCTGCTGGACGTCGGCCGCCCTGCTCGACCTGTTTCCCGGTACCGAACGGGCGTCCCGGACGCTGATCGCCGCCGGGATCGCCAGTTCGCTTCCGGCCACGGCCACCGGCCTGGCCGACTGGTCCGCGCTGCACCGCCACCAGCAGCGGGTCGGGCTGGTGCACGCCGCATCCGGGGCCTGCGCGGCCACGCTGTTCGGTGCGTCGCTCGTCGCACGTGCGGGCGGGTTCGGCCGGGCCGGCAAACTGCTGTCCGCTGGCGGCCTGACCGCCGCGACCATCGGCGGTTATCTCGGCGGCCACCTCGCGCTGCGCCTCGGCGCGGGCGCCAGCCACGCCGAGCCCATCGGCCACCTGGTGGGGCTCGGCTGGCACGAGCTGTGCCGGGTCTACGAGCTCCCGGACGGCCGGCCGGTGCGCCGCCAGCTCGGGTATCTGAGCCTGTTCGTGCTGCGGCGCGGCCCCGACGTCAGCGTCCTGTCCGATCACTGCGCCCACCTCGGCGGCCCGCTGCATCAGGGCCACACGATCAGCGGCGAAGACGGCGAGTGCGTGACGTGCCCGTGGCACGGCAGCACGTTCCGGGTCGCGGACGGCTCGGTAGTGCACGGGCCCGCGACCGCCCGGCAGCCCTCGTTCCGCTGCCGGATCACCGACGACGGCGTGGTCCAGATACAGCCGCGCACGTGAGGGGAGCCCCAGCGGGGCCCGTTCGGAGTCCCCGGTCACCTGTTCGGGGCGGAGCGGGCCTGAGCCTGGACCGGCTTCGGAAATGTGGGCGCGTTGGCCGAGAAAGCTGTGCTGGTCCAGAAAGCTGCGCTGAGCTGGAGGAGCCGCGTCGGTCTAGAAGAAGATGAGCCGGACGGCGGAGATCACGCCGATGATGACCACCAGCACGCGCAGCGCCATCGGGGGCAGCCGTCGGCCGTATCGCGCGCCGATCAGGCCGCCGGCCGTGGAACCGACGGCGATCAGCGCCGCGAGCAGCCACGCGACATGGCTGAGCGCGATGAACACGATCGCCGCAACCCCGTTGACGATGCCGGTGAGAACGTTCTTCAGCCCGTTGACGCGCTGCAGTGGCTCGTCCAGGAAGGTCCCGAGCAGCCCGATCATCAGCACGCCCTGGGCGGCGCCGAAGTAACCGCCGTAGACGCCGGACGCGGCCACCCCGGCGAACAGGGGCGGCCCGCCGTGCTTGCTTCCCTCCTCGTCGCGGTGCGCGGCCAGCCAGCGGTTCAGCCAGGGCTGCAGGATGACCAGGACGCAGGCGAGCAGGATCAGCGCCGGGACGATCACCTGGAACGTGCTGGCCGGGAGCTTCAGCAGCAGGATCGCGCCGGCCGCCGAACCGCAGGCGGAGCCGATTCCCAGCCTTAGCAGGCGGCCCCGCTGGCCGGTGAGCTCGTGCCGGTAACCGTAAGCACCGCTGGCGGAGCCGGGCACAAGGCCGACGTTGTTGGTGACGTTGGCGAGGACCGGCGGGACGCCGAAGGCCAGCAGGGTGGGAAAGGTGATCAGGGAGCCGGAACCGACGATGGCGTTGATACCCCCGGCCCCCACTCCCGCAGCGAAGACCGCGATGGCCTCAGGCACGGTGACGCTCAGGGCTGGACCGCCCGCGCCGCCCAGCGTGCGTGCCGGTACTCGACTTGCAGCGGCACGCCAAAGCACTTGGACAAGTTCCGCTCGGTGAAGACCTCGGCGATCGGGCCCGCGGACAGAACGGATCCGCGCCGCAGCAGCATCGCGTGGGTGAACCCGTCGGGCACCTCTTCCACGTGGTGGGTGACCAGCACCATCATCGGCGCCTTGGCGTCGCGGGCCAGGGTGGACAGGCGGCGCACCAGGTCTTCCCGGCCCCCAAGGTCCAGCCCGGCGGCCGGCTCGTCGAGCAGCAGCAGCTCGGGATCGGGCATCAGCGCCCGCGCGATCTGCACCCGCTTTCGCTCCCCCTCGGACAGGGTCGCGAACCGGCGCCGGATCAGGTGGGCACACCCGAGCGCGTCCAGCAATTCCACCGCCCGCGTGACGTCGGCCGACTCGTACTCCTCCCGCCATCGCCCCAGAATCGCGTACGAGGCGGTGAGCACCAGGTCGATGACCTTCTCCCCCGGCGGCACCTTCTCCGCCAGCGACGCGCTCGCCATGCCGATCCGGGGCCGCAGGTCGAAGACATCCACGTCGCCGAGCCGCTCACCGAGGACGTCCACCGTGCCCTCGGTGGGGAACAGTGTGGTCGCGGCGACCTGAAGGAGAGTCGTCTTGCCCGCGCCATTCGGCCCGATCAGGATCCAGCGCTCGTCCTCGTGTGCGGTCCAGTCGACGTTGCGCAGCAGCATCGACGTCTCACGACGGACGCCCACGCCGCGCAACCGCAAGACCTCGTCGGACATCTGGTCCCCTCCCTTTCGAGCAGTGCGCCGGCCGCCACCGAGACCGAACCTACGCTATGACGCCCTGGCCGGCCCAGCAGAACCAGGCAGACCCACAGGGGCCCGGTCCGGCGGAGCGACTGCCGACCTGGGGGGTATTTTTGTCGTATTTCGGACCGGAAATCACGATCCACATCAACATTGTGTTTTATATGTCCCTGCAATCACCCATTGGTGCCCATGTGGGGTGAGTCTGGTCGATAGGCAGGCGGACGCCAGAGGGCGCAATTCGGGTTTTGGGGTACGCATCTCATCGTTCGGGACGGCCATCACGTGGAACTGATGTGACCGTCAGGGGCTGGGGTGACGTCGGAGCAGTTCATCTATTACTCTGTGCGACGGTATGGTCGCGCTCCGGCGACCCGGCTGCGCGGAACGAGCGCCACCAGAACTGCAGAATAGGAGCGGGAATTAGTGAAAATCCTGAATGTGTTCAAACATCCGCGGAGGTTCGCGGCTTCTGCCGTGCTTGGCGTTTCGTTCCTGGCCGTCGGCCCGACTGTGCTCCTCAGCGGTGCCGCTCAGGCGGCGACGGTGTCCCCGGCCCAGGTCAGCCAGCAGGCTGTCGGCAAGTGCCACTGCACCAGCACGCCGGCGCCGAGCACGCCGCCGCCGACCACGCCGGCGCCGACCGCGCCGGACCCGACTCCCAGGTGCGGGTGCAAGCACCACCACCACCGGCCCCCGCCCGCCGCGACGCCCGAGCCGAGCCCGACGTGCACGTGCACGCGGAGCGCTACTCCGTCCGCGCCCACGCCGGCGCCCAGCCCCTCGGCCACGGCCCCGGTGGTGGCGGCTGTGCCCTCCGCGACGCAGTCTTCCGGCCCAACCGTGACGGGATTGCCCCCCGCGGGCGGGGCCAGCACCGGTGGCGGTGGCAGCCTCAACGGCGGCAGCAATGTGCCGCTGGCGGCCGGTGGTGGAGCGGCCGCGCTGGCCGCAGCGGGGATCGGCTTCTTCGCGATCAAGCGTTGGCGCAAGGCCCGGGTGCCCTCGGCCTGACGCCCAGACCGGGCCGGCCCGGTCACCCGCTCCGGCCCGCTGACCGGCACGCCAGGCGCCTCTGGCTAGGACCCAGTGCGGGCTCCGGTGAATAAACCGGAGCCCGCACCGGGCCGTCTCTATGACCGCAGTTCGTCGACCGCAGTTCGACGACCGCAGTTCGACGGAACCGCTGGCTCGGCGTGGGTTGGCCGGATGCGCTACCTGGCCACCAACGGGGCCGTTGTCGTCAGATCCGCCCGCTGCGCACCCTGCATCAGGAATGGGGTCCCCCAAATGTCCGCTGGCCGCCACCAGCAACGGCCGCTCGCCCGGTGGGCGCTGCGGATGGCGTTCGCGGCGGCCGTCGTCGCCGTCGGTGGCGTCGGCATCGCGATATATGGCCTGACCACGAGGGTCCCGGTGGCCGGCGCCACGTACACGCCCGCCACGGTGGGCACGACGGTGCCCCAGGCTCACCCCGACCCGCAGGCCACGGCGCTCAGCCGGTCAGCACCGGTGAAAATCCAGATTCCGGCCATCCGCGTGTTGGCTCCCGTGACGGAGGTGGGCCAGAACTCCGACGGAAGCGTCCAGGTGCCGCCACTCGGGATTCACAACCTGACCGGCTGGTACAAGAACGGCCCCACGCCCGGGCAGATGGGCGCATCGGTCATCCTCGGTCACGTCGATTCCTACCAGGGAATCTCGGTTTTCTACTATCTCAAGGACCTGATCCATGGCGACCAGATCAGTGTGACCCTCGCCGACGGGACGGTCGCCAACTTCGTGGTCGACGGGCTGGAGAAGGTCACCAAGACCGACTTCCCCACCAGCTACGTCTACGGCAAGGTGCCCTACCCCGGCTTGCGCCTAGTGACCTGCGGCGGTCCGTTTGACGGCACCAGCGGTCACTACCTGGACAACATCATTGTCTACGCCCACCTGGTGCACGGCATCAGCACCTGAGGGATCGCGCGCCGCTGGCTGTATTGACGGCTCTGCTGGCGCTGCTCTACTGGCGGTCGGCGTGCCTCACCGCGTAGAGGGCGGCCTGGGTGCGGTCCTGTACGCCCAGCTTGGCCAGCACCGAGCTGACGTGCGTTTTCACGGTCTTCTCGGATACCTGCAGCAGGCGGGCGATCTCCCGGTTGGAACGGCCGTGCGCGATATGGTCGAGAACCTCGCGTTCCCGGAGGGTGAGCGCGCCCAGACCGCTCCAGCCGGGTGGCCGCCCCGGGAACCATCCGCCGCTCCCGGCCGCGCCGCCGGACGGCATCAGCGAGCCCGCCGCGCCCGGCGCGAGCAGCATGTTCCCGTCGTTGACGGCCCGGATGGCGCGAACGAGCGCGTCCGGGTCGACGTCCTTGTACAGGATGTAGTTTAGCCGACATTTGCGCTGGTCAGGCCGGTGAAACCGAACATCTGCCAACGAACCTGCCATCAGAATTGGCCCCGGGCTGCCGCTATCACGCCTGTGAGCTGCGGAAATGACACGCCTGTTCGTCAGCATCCAGCGGACGACCCCGGGGTCCTACTGCCTCCCGGGGCGGCGGTAAGGCTACCGCCCTCCTCGCTGAGATATTCGCATCCCGCGCCTGACCTGCGCTGCTGGAGTACGTCCAGGACGCGCTGTAGCCACCGTGGAGGCCCTGCGGGACGTATCCGCGCATGTCCGACCCCGGCGCCGCTAGGAGGCCTTACAACGCGTTCTGGGCGACCGCGGCGGTCATCGCGGGCCAGCCCGGTGGACGAGGGCGTTGTGGGTGGCCTGCTGGGCGGGATGGCCGATATCGGCCCCGCACCGGACGCAGGCGTATTCGGGCTTGGGTGCCGGCGGCCGGGCGTTCGCGGTCCACCGGGCTGCCGCCTTGGCGCGCTTCCGCGCCGAGTCCTTGCTCATGGTGTGTCTCCCTAGGCGTTCGCGCGGTCAGATGAGATCCCGGGAACCGGCGATCGCGCCGCCGACGAATGCAACCGCCGGGCTCTTCGTGTTCTGCATCAGCGCCAGGGCGTCCTCATCGGAGATGACGGGATCGGGCGGACCGCCGCCGCTGTCGCTACCGCCGGCACTGGGCTCAGTGGGTGGCTCAGTGGGCGACTCAGGTAGCTGAGGCTTGGCTTCGTCCTGCCCCCGCTCGAATTCCACCGTTCGCGACATCGCGTCCCCCTCCGGGGCCGTGCCGAGCTTCGCGTCCGCGAGCAGATGCGGTGTGCCACCGCCCGATGCTCCTCTCCCAAGCCCGCGCATTCCGTTGTGCGTGCCGATGCCCTCGGGATTGGCATACATCTGCCCGTTGCCGATCTCGCCCTCGGTGCCGGTGATCTGGGTTGGCCGGACCGACCTGGGTGACATGTAGCTCTGCTGGCCGCTGCCGAAGGTGTCCTGCTGGCCGAGCTCGGCCTCGTTGGCGCGGGCACCCGTGGCCCACTGGCTGCTGCCGGTCCCAAAACTGGAAACCGGGTCGCCGCTCGCCGTTGTTAACGAGATAGCCATGTCTACTCCTGCTCGTCGTCGTAGTCCGAGGGCCTGGCCCTCGTGGACGTGGTTACCGCTCGGGGGCGGCCGAGGGCCGCCTCACCGGAGATCCCCGAACCGAGCGGCACAGCTTGCGCGGTGGCGTTACTGGAGGTGAACAGCTTCCCGGAGAACAGCCGGATCGGCGCCGCCGGCGGGCCGTGCAGCGCAGCCTGGTGACGGGCATTGGCCAGGTTGTCCCGCTCCAGCTGGTACGTCCAGTCGTCGGCGTTGGGGATGATCGCGAACGGGTCGGCCCCGGCGGGACCATCCTGCGGTCGGCGGCTACTCCCGCCACGGTCAAGGCGCTGGCCGCCCGGGGGCTGATCACCACCACCGGCAACTACTACGGTCTGACCGAGGCCGGGCGCAAGCTGTTCGCGGCGGCACCTGCCGCCTTCATTGAGGAGGCCATGGGCGGAGCCGACGCGATGGTCGAGCAGCTCAAGTATGCGACCGCACAGGAGACCGCCGACGAGGCAGCCCCGGAGACCGCACAGGACGAGGCGGCACCGCCAGCCACCGACGAGCCGACGGAGCTGCTGGCACCGGTACAGGACCAGCCAGGGGCACCTGAGCGGGAGCTGACCGGTAAGCAGCGCGAGCTGCTGCTGGGCCTCTATGACACCGGGTCAGCGGACTGGGTTACCGCCAGCACGCTGGGCGCTGCCAACGGCGTCTCCCAGATCGTCAACCACCTGCCTGGGCTGATCGAGAAGACGGGCGGAGGTTCGGAGCATTGGGAAGGGCCGCTGCAGGTGCGTCTCACCGAGGCAGGCCGCCAGCTGTGCGAGCGGCTCCGCCCGCCCGCGCCTGAGCCGGTACCGCTGGCCGATACTGAAGTGCGGGAGATGCTGCGCGGCTATCTGGAAGACCTGACCGACAGCCAGCGCCTGTCGGACTTCGCACAGGAATATCTGGGCGACAGGGTGTTCGATGCCCCGTGGCCGGCCGTGGTGGCGCGCTGCTGGCCGCCTGAGCCCATTGAGGTCCGCGCCAACGGCGAAGTGATTGGCACGCTCTCATTCACCCCGGCCGCACCGTTGCTGGCAGCCGAGCCCGAGGACCCGCCACCTGCGGAAACATCCGGTGAAGCCGATTTTACGGAAGCCGCAGAAGCAGCGGGGCCCAGGCGCCAGCCAGCACAGTCGCCCGCCAGCAGCCCCGCCGCGCCCCGTCACGGGCGAAGCGGCATCACCGGTAGAAACGAGAACAGCATAAGGGCCCGCAGCGGTTACTGCCACACACGACCCTGGTAGACGAAGCGGCCGTCCGGGGCCATCGGTATAAGCGACGGAGTGACTAATTTAGTCACGGGGACGTAATGCTTCCTGTAACCGTCCATTTACCCACTGTGAAGGCAGGGTGCCAAAAGCTGAAGGGCCAGAAGAAGACCGAGATGAAGTACTGTACCCAGCTATGGAGCGACGCAAGACTGCCAGCAGTCGACGGAATATGGGGGGTGCCGTGTTGCAGAAGACACCGATCAGAATGTAGATCGCGATGAAAAGCCCAATCCTGCTGAAAAGGACCCGTAAATAAGCGGCACCTCCGGTATAAGTAGCCACCTCAGCTCACCTCCTGTGTGGACGCTGGAAGTGGTGCGGATGAGTGACCGCTTTTGCGGGCACTAGACGCGGAACGTGCGGACGCAGGATGTCGTGCTCGTCACCAAGATAAAGCACCGTTTCAACGTAGTCCCCTCGCAGCTCCTGCACCAGGCAGAGACACGAAAAGCACGCTCGACCTCCAGGCCTCGATCTGGAACGCGCTGCCGGAAGTACGAAGCCGGAACCTCCATGGTTGAGGGGCAGTAGGCGGCCGGACAGTTCCAGCACCGCGAAACCAGCGGCCCAGTTGGCCCAGCCAGCTTTAAGGTAGTCGGCCTTTCGCACGTCCATCAGGTGGCCCGCCTCGACTCCGGTTACGCTGGTCAGCCTGCCGTCGTACCCGGTGGACTCTGATACCACGCCCTGCCGGTGCGCGTGGCCGCAGACCAGGTTCTTGCCGATTTCTTGGCCGCATTCAGCGCGGTCATCCCGGCGGTGCGACAAGCTGAAGCCCAGGTGGCCATGCGTCGCGATCCAGCCCGGCGTGAACGGGTAAAAGTCGGGGAGCAGGGTGACGCCGTGCCCGCCGAAGTCGAGCAGGACGTCGAGGTCGAACGGGTGGTAATCGTCGAGGGCGGGGCAGTACCGCGTGAAGTACACGCGAAGCCGCAAGTCGTGGTTACCGGGGTATGACACCGACCGGCCCGTCGTAGACCGCCCGAAGCGCCGATAAGAACCCGCCCGCCCGGCGCTCAGGGATAGGGTGCCGCGTTGTGGATAAAGAGACGGATGACATAATCAAGGGGATCGTGGATGAGGCGCAGGCGCTGACCGCTGAGTTGCGCGACAGGCTAGCGGCACTCTTCAGGACCGGTGACATCATGCCTGACACCGACATGACACCCATCCCCGAGACTTGCCGGTTTTCGCTGGGACATCAAAGCGTGCCCGCCACCGTCATCTTGGACTGCGGCCCAGACAACCAGGTCCCCGCGTGCAGTCAGTGCGCCGCCCAGCATGAGACAGCCCTCACCGATGAGCAGAAACGCCGGATCGCTGAACTACTGCCCGCCGTGAAGGTCAGGCCGCCACTATCGGGATATCGCATACCCCCGGGATAGAACTCCCCATGCACGCCATCACGCCGACACGCCGCCTGTGACCAACGAGACTCTCAAACCCCAGCAATTCAATCTCTGTAGTAGCCCGCGCTCCGGACCAAGGTCACCGCATGGTGGGCCGTTCAGATCTAGCGGCCCGGCGGGGCCCCACATACGGAGGAAGCAGCGAGTCAAATAAAGGGGAGGACAGTCATGAAGATCAACAACTGGGTCAAGGGAGCAGCAGCCTTAGGCGTGCTCGGCCTGGCCGCAGCGTGCGGCACCCAAGCTGCCGCCACCACCCCCGCAACCTCCGCACCCGCCGCCGCGACACAGGCGCCCGCTGCTACTACGTCACCGGCACCCGCGCCAGTCAAGACCGTCTATGTACCGGGACCTACACAGCCTCCTACCATCATCTACGTGCCTATCGCTGGTGCGCCTGCACCCCCATCAAACAACCTGACCGTTTGCGGAGGCGGCGTCTTCGCAGGGTCCGTCACCAGCTGCCCGTTCGCGCTGAATGTCGCCGCGAGCTACCCCGGCCCCGGGCAGGTGGCCAATGTCTACAGCCCAGTGACCGGCCTGAACTACACCATGACCTACTCCGAATTCAACGGCACCGTGGTCGCCACTGGCGGCAACAACGCCTACGTGCAGTTCCCCGGTTAGGAGGCTAGCGACCATGAGCAAGCGTTGCCGCAAGCCCCGGATACGGCCGATACGGGACGCGGGCCAGACGACCATCGAACTGGAAGAGGTCGGGCAGTCGGCAGCTGGCTGGCTCACCAGCATAGCCGGTATCGGCAACCTGCTCCGGAACCGCTTTGTCGCCTACTGCTACAGGGATTGAAAGGCCAGGGTCCGCATCTGTGTCTGCCTGATCACAGTCGGCGTGCCTGCGTGATCTTGGGCGGCGGCCGGTCTACGCCGGGATGTATGAGATATGCCGATGGTGGTGGCCTGACCGCTGCGGGGAGGGCGCGGCGGGAACAGGTGCGGCTGGCGGCCGCAGCGATGTACGAGCAGGATATGAAGCCGGTGCAGGTGGCCCATGAGCTGCGGGTGAGCACGAAGTCCGCGTATCAGTGGCGGCGGTGCTGGCGGGCCGGCGGCACCGCGTCGCTGGTCTCGAAGGGGCCGGGCGGGGCGATGTGCCGGCTGAGCCCGGGGCAGCTGGGCCGGTTGCGGGCCGCGCTGGACCAGGGCCCGGCCGGCTGGGGCTGGGATGAGGACCAGCGGTGGACGCTGGGGCGGGTGACCACCCTGATCGGGCGGCTGTTCCATGTGCGTTACGCACGCCCGCGCCTACCCGGATGAGGACATCTCGGACCGCCCGCTCCCCGAGGACGTGATGCCCAGTTTCGGCAAGCTGATCAGCGACCGCCTGCCGAGCGGGCGATACCGCGCCGCGGAGCTGATGCCGCCCATCCCGCTGCCTCCCGTCCCGCTGGCGCCCTGGCGCTAGCCGTCTGGCGGAACCGGACCCGAGGCAGGAGTCCCACGGTGAGCATCGACTTCACCCTGCCCGCGGATCTCGAGGCGCACGATCCACCCGAGGCCCGGGGTACCCCGAGGGACGGCGTACGGATGCTGGTCAGCCGGCGCGCGGAGGGCCGGATCAGCCACCACCGGTTCGGCGACCTGCCGGGCCGGCTGGTTCCCGGCGACCTGATCGTGGTCAACACGTCCGGCACGCTGCCCGCCGAGGTCCGGGCCGGCGGCCAGCGGGCCGTGCACTTTTCCACCCCGCTGCCGGCCGGCGGCTGGCTTGTGGAGCTGCGGACGATCGCAGGGCCGGCCACGACACCGACCGACGCCGGAGTGGCCGGGGACACCATGCGGCTGCCGGCCGGGGTCCGGCTGACGCTGGCCGCGCGCGTCACGGGGCGCCTCTGGCGCGCCGAGCTGTCCACGTCGGTGGTGCCGTACCTGCTCCGGTACGGCGTCCCGATCCGCTACTCCTACGTCCGGCGGGAGTGGCCGCTGGCCGCCTACCAGACCGTCTTCGCCACCCGGCCGGGCAGCGCGGAGATGCCCAGCGCAAGCCGGCCCTTCACCCCGCAGGTCGTGACCCGGCTGATCGCGCGCGGCGTCACGTTCGCCCCGCTCACCCTCGATACCGGCGTGTCCTCGCTGGAAGGCGACGAAGAGCCCTACCCCGAGCCCTACGATGTGCCGCCCGCCACCGCGCGGCTGGTCAACCTGACGCGCCGGGACGGCGGCCGGGTCATCGCGGCCGGCACCACGGTCGTCCGCGCACTGGAAACCGCGGCCCGGACGCGGCCCGCGGCGGACGGCATGGTGACCGCGTCCGCGGGATGGACCGATCACATCGTGACGCCCGGCTCCGGGGTCCTGGCCGTCGACGGCCTGCTGACCGGGCTGCACGAGCCACGGTCGTCGCATCTGCGGATGCTGGCGGCGTTCGCCGGGCCGGCGCTGCTGGACCGCTGCTACGCGGCGGCCATCGGCGGGCGGTACCTGTGGCACGAGTTCGGCGACGTGCATCTGCTGCTCCCGTAATGAGCCCGGGCAGGTAGCGTTACTCGCGCGATGAATGCCACTCGGACCACGCTGCTGATCACCCTCACCGGCCGGGACCGGCCGGGCGTCACGTCGCGCCTGTTCGGGGCGCTGACGGGGCACGATCTCAGCGTGCTGGACATCGAACAGGTGGTCATCCGCGGGCGGCTGGTGCTCGGGGTGCTGTGCGCGTCCGCCGGGCCGCCGGACCTTACCGCCATTCACCGCCAGGTCAGCGCCCTGGCCGCCGATCTGGGGCTGGACGCGGAGATCACCACCGGCTCGCCCGACACGCCGCGGCGGCGGGGGCGGCTGCACGTTTCGCTGCTCGGCAGTCCGCTGTTGCCCGGGGCCGTCAACGCGATCGCCGGCCGTATCGCGGCCAGCGGGGCCAACATCGACCGGATCACCCGGCTCGCCCAGGACCCGGTGACGTGCATCGAGATGGACGTGTCCGGCGCCGACCCCGCCTCGCTGCGATCGGAGCTGTCCCGCGAGGCGGCGCAGCAGCGGGTGGACGTGGCGGTGCAGCGCGGCGGCCTGCAGCGGCGGGCCATGCGGCTGATGGTCATGGACGTCGACTCGACGCTCATCCGCGACGAGGTCATCGACCTGCTGGCCGCGCGGGCCGGATGCGCCGAGGAGGTGGCGAAGGTCACCGAAGCGACGATGCGCGGTGACCTGGACTTCGAGGCGTCCCTGCGCGAACGGGTGGCTCTGCTGGCCGGACTCAGCGAGGAGGTGCTGAGCGACGTCCAGCGCCAGCTCCGGCTCACTCCCGGCGCCCGCACCCTGGTCAGGACGCTCAAGCGGCTCGGTTACCGGTGCGGGATCGTCAGCGGCGGTTTCGCCCAGATCATTGACCCACTGGCCACCGAGCTGGGCATCGATTACGTCGCCGCCAACGTGCTGGACATCGCGGGCGGCAGGCTGACCGGGCGGCTGTGCGGCCCGGTCATCGACCGGCCCGGGAAAGCGGCCGCGCTGCGGCGGTTCGCGGAGCAGGCCGGCGTTCCGCTGACTCAGGCGGTCGCGGTCGGCGACGGCGCTAACGACCTGGACATGATCGCCGAGGCCGGGCTGGGTATCGCGTTCAACGCCAAGCCGGTCGTCCGGGACGCGGCCGATACCGCGCTCAGCGTCCCCTACCTGGATACGGTCCTGTACCTGCTGGGCATCTCCAGCGACGAGGTGGAGGCGGCCGACGTCGCGGAGGCCTGACACCGCGAGATCAGCCCGGGCGGGGCTCAGCCCGGCCTGCCTCAACGCCGCAGGGCGGGCACGCGCGTTGATCGCGCGTGCCCGCCCCACTGGCGGTGCCGTCCCGGTCAGGAGTCGGGCGCCGGGACCTCCTGAGCGGTTGCGGCGCTGTGACCATCGGGCGCATCCGGGCCGGCCCCGACGCCCGGGGCGTCCGGAGCGCTGACGGCACCCTGAGCCGAGCCCGGGGCGGACGTCGAACTGGGCGTGATCTCGTCCACCGTCCCGGCGACTTCCGTCGTGCTCCCGGCCTCGGCGCCCTCGTGCAGGTGGTGCGAGCGCCGCTTGGAGATCACGATCGAGCCGACGATGATGATTACCGCGCCGAGCGCGACGCCGGTCCGCAGGCCGACGTTGCTGCTGTACTTGACGACGCTGGTCGCGATCAGCAGCGAGACCAGGTTCATCACCTTGAGGAGCGGGTTGATGGCGGGGCCGGCGGTGTCCTTGAACGGGTCACCCACGGTGTCGCCGATGATCGTGGCTTCGTGCGCCTCGGACCCCTTGCCGCCGTAGTTGCCGTCCTCGACCAGCTTCTTGGCGTTGTCCCAGGCCCCACCGGAGTTGGCCAGGAAGACGGCCATCAGCACGCCGGTCGCGATCGCGCCGGCCAGGAAGGAGCCCAGCGGCGCATAACCGAGCCCGAAACCGATCGCGATCGGGGTCAGCACGGCGAGCAGGCCGGGAGTGACCAGCTCGTGCAGCGAATCCTGGGTGCAGATGTCCACCACCCGCCCGTACTCGGGCTTCTCGGTGTAGTCCATGATCCCCGGGTGGGTGCGGAATTGGTTCCGGACCTCCAGGACCACCTGCTGCGCGGCCCGGCCGACCGCCATGATCAGCAGGCTGGCGAACATGAACACCACGGACGCGCCAAGGATCAGCCCGACCAGGACATTTGGATGGTCCACCGACAGGCTGAACGAGCCCCCAGCCCGGCCCAGCGCCGCCACTACCGTGGTGCGGAACGAGCCGAACAGCGCCGTCGCCGCGAGGACCGCGGTCGCGATCGCGATGCCCTTGGTGATGGCCTTGGTGGTATTGCCGATCGCGTCCAGCTGGGTGAGGATCTGCGCGCCCTCACCCTCCACATCCCCGGACATCTCCGCGATGCCCTGGGCGTTGTCGGTGACCGGCCCGAAGGAGTCCATCGAGACGATGACGCCGACCGTGGTGAGCAGGCCGATGCCCGCCATGGCCACCGCGAACAGCGCGATGGTCGCGTTCCCGGTGCCGAGCAGGAAACCGCCGTAGACCGCCCCGCCGATCAGCAGCGCGGCGTAAACGCCGGATTCCATCCCGGTCGAGATGCCGGACAGGATGACCGTGGCCGCGCCGGTCAGCGAGCTCTCGCCGATGTCGCGGACCGGGCGGCGGTTGGTCTCGGTGAAGTACCCGGTCAGCAACTGGATCGCGCTGGCCAGCGCGATACCGATCAGCACCGCGCCGAACGCGATCCACTGCGGGTTGCTGCCATGGCGCAGAATGGCGGGGTCGACGACCCCGGTGAGCTGGCTGAATTTGCTGGGCAGGTAGGTGAAGCAGAAGATCGCCACGCCGATCACGGAGAGGATCGCCGAGACGAAGAAGCCCCGGTTGATGGCGCTCATCCCGCTGCGGTCGCCGGCCCGCGGCCGGACCACGAAGATGCCGATGACCGCGGTGATGATACCGATGGCCGGGATGAACAGCGGGATAACCAGCCCATAGTCGCCGAACGCGACCTCACCGAGGATCAGCGAGGCCACGAGCATGACCGAGTAGGACTCGAACAGGTCGGCGGCCATGCCCGCGCAGTCGCCCACGTTGTCCCCGACGTTGTCGGCGATCGTCGCCGCGTTCCGCGGGTCGTCCTCGGGGATGCCCTGTTCCACCTTGCCGACCAGGTCGGCACCGACGTCGGCCGCCTTGGTGTAGATGCCGCCGCCGACGCGCATGAACATCGCCAGCAGCGCGGCGCCGAAACCGAAGCCCTCCAGCACCTCGGGGGCGTGGGACCGGTAGATGAGCACCACGATGGTCGCACCGAGCAGGCCCAGGCCGACGGTGAACATGCCCGCCACCCCGCCGGTGCGGAAGGCGATCCGCATCGCGCGGTTCTGGCCGTCCTCGCGGGCCGCCGCGGCGACCCGGACGTTGCCGCGCACCGTCAGCGACATGCCCGTGAACCCGGTCAGGCCGGAGAACAGGGCACCGACGAGGAAGAAGGCGCTCCGGCCCCACCGCACGCTGGTGTCGTCCGCGGGCAGCACCAGGAGGATGGCGAAGATCGGCAGGACAAAAAAGCCGATCGTCCTGAACTGACGCCGGAGGTAGGCGGCCGCGCCCTCCTGCACCGCCAGGGCGATTTCCTGCATCTTCGCGGTACCCTTGCTGGCGGCCAGCACCTCGCGGACCAGCCTGAAGGCCACTCCCAGGGCCAGCAGCGCGATGACCCCCGCGATGATGATCAGCACCAGGTTCCGGCCGGTCAGACTGACGGGCCCGGCCGCCGCGGCCACGGCGTAACGGCTTGACAATTTGTGTCCTCCTTGACCCTCAAGCCAGGCATCGTGCCCGCTCGGGACGGGGCCGTACGTTACTTCGCCGCACAGGCCGCGCACCGGTGCACGGCCGGGGCGGCGGTCGGCCGCACCCGGCACCAGGCTGGTGGCGCATGCACTGATGAGTGCCACCAAGACAGTGGTGGCGGGAGTCTACGCAGGCCGGACGGCAATGGGGAAGACAGGGTCCTTGTTCATTGTTTCGAGACACATTCGTAATAAGAACACGGCCGGACCGATACTTTCCAGCTCTGCTTGCTCCGGACGCCGGCTGTCACTTCGCGGGCACGGCGGGCCAGCTCATGCGCACGCTGAGCCCGGATTCCGTCGAAAAGACCTGCACCTCGTCGGCCAGGCCCGAGATCACGGCCAGCCCGAACGCAGCGGGGAACGCGCTGTCCCTGCCCTCCGCGGCGACCCGGTGAAACGGCGCCGAGCCGCCGTTCGCGGCCGACACCCCCGCCGCATCCATGGCCGGAGCGAACGACGCGCCCGCGCCGGGTCCGGTGTCCGGAGCAGCCGCGTCGGTCACCACGACCTCGAAACGGCCGCCCAGGTCGGTCAGCTCGATCCGGACCGGCTCGGCGGGGCAATAACGCCGGTGTGCTTCCACCGCACGTGAACATGCCTCGCCGACGGCGAGCCGCACCTCGTCCAGCAGTGTCTCCGCCACTCCGCTGCGGCGGGCGACGGCGGTGGCGACCAGCCGCGCCGTGCGGACGTGCGCGGGCAGCGGCGTGAACGTGACTTCTACGGTGGCCATCAGGAGAGGGTCAGCCCGCCGCGTGCTACTTCTCGGCTTTGCGGGCGGCGATCGCCTCGTCCACCGTGTCGTGGATGCCGAAGACCTTCGTGAGCCCCGTGATGCGGAAGATCTTCAGGATCCGCTCCTGGGTGCAGACCAGGTCGAGGGAACCATCGTAGGCGCGCACGCGCTTAAGTCCCCCAACGAGCACCCCGAGACCTGTAGAGTCGAGAAACTCAACCCTCTCCATGTTCACGATCAGGTTGTAGTTGTTCTTATTGACCAGATCGATCAGCAGCTCCCGGAGCCGCGGTGCGGTGTACACGTCGATCTCGCCCTCAACATCGACGACTTCGATGCCGTCCTGTGTGTGGTGACCTAGCTTCAGTTCCACAAAATCCTCCAGCGCCATGCAGTCGTCGTCTCAGCGTCCCGCCCTGCCGCGCGGTCTGGCGGACCCGGGACGCGGGATGATCCTCCGGGGCATTCAACCACGCTCCGGTGTCATGTCTATACGAAATCCATGTACCGGGCACGCCGCGACGACAGATGAGGCAATCAAACCCGTGGCTTCGATCACGCCGCTCCCCAGTGAGCCACTGCCTGAGCAGGACCCTCGGGCGGCCTGGCCCGCCGCGGTCGGCCCCGGGGACGGCCGGACGCGAATACGCCCCCTGCGCGCAGCTCCCCGCGTATCCGGTGGTGACCGTCCGCCGCCCGGTCATCAGGCAGCGGCCGCCTTCGGCATGCTGCGGGAAGGCCAGCAGACCGGCCGGCTGCTCCATCTCGAGCAGATCCAGGCGCGGGCTGGTGTCCCGGCGCCCTGGCCGGACTGGGTCCCGGCCGAGATCACCGCGGCGCTGGGCCGGCGCGGGGTCCGCGCACCGTGGTCCCACCAGGTCGCCGCGGCCGATCACGCACGGTCCGGCCGGAACGTGATCATCTCGACCGGCACCGCCTCGGGGAAGTCGCTTGGCTACCTGCTGCCGGCCCTGACCGGGATCGGTGAAGGCGGAACGGCGCTGTACATCGCGCCCACCAAGGCCCTGGCCGCCGATCAGCTCGCTTCCGTCCGGGGACTGGGGCTGCCCGGCGTCCGGGCCACCACCCTGGACGGTGACACCAGCGCAGGGGAGCGCGCCTGGGCCCGTTCGCACGCCGATTACCTGCTCACCAACCCCGACATGCTGCATCACGTGCTGCTGCCCCAGCACCGGCGATGGTCAGGGTTCTTCAGCCGCCTGCGGTACGTGATCGTCGATGAGTGCCACGGCTACCGGGGCGTCTTCGGCTCCCACGTGGGACACGTGCTGCGCAGGTTGCGCCGGATTTCCGCGTCCCACGGCCGGGACGGGCAGCCCGTCTTCGTGCTGGCCTCCGCCACCGCGGGCGAGCCGGGGGAGACCGCGCGCCGGCTGACCGGCCTGGAGGCCGAGGAAGTCACCGCCGACGGATCACCGCACGGCCCGGTGTCCTTCGCCATGTGGGAGCCGCCGCTGACGGAGGCCCGCGGCGAAGCGGGGGCGCCGGTCCGCCGGACGGCGACGGCCGAGGCGGCGGAGCTCCTCGCCGGCCTGGTCCGTGCGGACGTCGCGACGCTGGCGTTCATCCGCTCGCGCCGGGGCGCCGAGGCCGTGGCGCTGCACGCCAAACGGCTCCTCGCCGAGCAGGGGGCCGCCGACCGCGCCAGCCGGGTCGCGGCGTACCGCTCGGGTTACCTGGCCGAGGACCGGCGCCGCGTGGAGGCAGCACTGCGCGGGGGCCGTCTGGTCGGGCTGGCCACCACGACGGCGCTCGAACTGGGCATCAACATCACCGGCCTGGATGCGGTGCTCATCGCCGGGTGGCCGGGTACGAAGGCGTCGCTCTGGCAGCAGGCGGGCCGGGCCGGGCGGCGGGGCGCCAGCGCGGTCGCAGTGCTGATCGCCAGGGACGATCCGCTGGATACCTACCTGGTGCACCATCCGGAGATCCTGCGCCATCCGGTCGAGGCGACCGTGCTCGATCCGGAGAACCCCTATGTCCTGGCCCCGCACCTGTGCGCGGCCGCCGCCGAGCTGCCGCTCACCGACGCGGACCTGGCTCTGTTCGGGCCGGGGGCGGGCGCCGTGGCGGATGACCTGTGCCGCCGCTCTCTGCTGCGCCGCCGGCCGTCCGGCTGGTACTGGACCCGCCGCGCGCACGCGGCCGCGATGACCAGCCTGCGCGGCGCGGGCGTGCTGCCCGTCAAGATCGTGGAGGAGAGCACCGGCCGCCTCGTCGGCACGGTCGACGAGCCTTCCGCGCACCTCCTCGCGCATGACGGCGCCACCTACCTGCACCAGGGCGACACCTACGTCGTCGCCGCGCTGGACCTGGCGGACGGGGTCGCGCTGGTCGGCCTGGGTGATCCCGGCTACGTGACCTCAGCCCGGCAGGTGACCGACATCGAGGTGATCGGCCAGCGCCGCCAGATGGAGTGGGGAGACGCACACGTGTGCTTCGGCGACGTCGAGGTCACCCGGCGGGTCACCTCGTACACGCGGCGCCGGGCGGACAACGGCCGCCCGCTCGGCGAGACGCCGCTGGACCTGCCCCCCCGGACGTTGTGCACCCGCGCGATGTGGTGGACGATTTCCGATGCGCAGGCCGGGCGGCTGGCCACAGCCGGGGTGGACCTGCCAGGGGCCGCTCACGCGGCCGAGCACGCGTCCATCGGGCTGCTCCCGCTGTTTGCGACGTGCGATCGCTGGGACATCGGCGGTGTCTCCACCGACCTGCATCTCTCGACCGGGCGGCTGACCGTGTTCGTCTACGACGGGCACGAAGGCGGGGCCGGATTCGCCGAGCGCGGCTACGACGCCGCCGCCGGGTGGCTGGCGGCCACCCGCCAGGCGATCGCCTGCTGCGAGTGCGAAGCGGGCTGCCCGTCATGCATACAGTCGCCGAAGTGCGGAAACGGGAACACGCCGCTGTCCAAGACCGGGGCACTGGCCCTGCTGGACACGCTGCTCGGCACCGGTACGCCCGTCGCCACCCCCAGCGGCAAAAGGGGGGCGGCCCCCGCCGGGGGGGAGAGCGGGGGCCGCCACACGGTCCGGCCCTGGGGGGGAGGAGCCGAACCGGCTTCTAGTAGAGCTTATCTTGAAAACGGGCTTGCCTAGACACTTCGGGACAACGAAGGACCTTCCCTGTCAAGAATTAGAGCAGATGCCGCGCGATCTGGATAGCGCGGACGACGACAGATCTCTATAGCACGGCCGGAGAGATGACGAGAAGCAGCGCCGCATTCTTTGACCTCGACAAGACCCTCATCTCGAGATCAAGCACGCTGGCGTTCACCCGTCCCTTCTACCGTGATGGCCTGATCTCCCGTACGGCGATGATCCGCGGCGCCCTGGCCCAGGCCGTTTTCAGGCGCGCCGGCGCAGATCACGAGTGGATGGAACGCATCCGCATCCAGGCCAGCCAGCTCTGCCGTGGCTGGCCGGCCGAGCAGGTGCGCGAGATCGTCAGGAAGAACCTCGACGAAATCATCGTCCCGCATGTGTACGCGGAGGCCCGGTCACTTGTGTCCGGGCACCGCGCGGCCGGCCGCGATGTCATCGTCGTCAGCGCAGCGGGTCATGAGGTGGTCGACCCGATCGCCGCTCTGCTCGGGGCGCATACCGTGATCGCAACGCAGATGGTGATCGCCGGCGGCCGGTACACCGGCGACGTCGCGTTCTACGCGTACGGTGAGGCGAAGGCCGCGAGGGTACGCGAACTGGCGGCCGAGCGCGGATACCGGCTGGCCGATTGCTTCGCCTACAGCGACTCCATCACCGACCTGCCGATGCTGGAGGCCGTCGGTCACCCGACTGCGGTCAATCCCGACCGGTCGCTGCGGCGCGTCGCGGCCGCGCGTGAGTGGCCAGTCCTGTCCTTCCCGGAGCCGCCGCGCGGCCGCCCAGGCCGCCGGTGATTCCTTATCCGGCCTCGTCCATTCGCTAAACCACCAGTTCACGACATGTGAGCAGACCTACTGATCGATGTCACGAATTGATTACGTCAAGGCCTTTTCAAGCGCTGGCGTTCGTCGTAAAAAGGAGTTACGGACACCGAAACGTCCGGGCACGACAGCCGGGAAACCGCGCGCGACCAGCCAAGAGAGGCTTGCCGACCAGGAACGCCGGAGACGACCTGGCGCCCACACCGGCGCAGGCGGAGGCGACGGCCTGGCCAGCAAACGAGAGGTGCACGCCTGGTACCGCGGCAGACAGTGCATTGCGACGGCGCCCCTTCTGGGGGCGCCGTTCGCATGCACGGCAGATGGCGAGCCTCGCGCTCGCAGCCTGAAGTTGCCTGGATGCGCACCGGCAGAAAACGCCGCCTGTCCGCCCCTAGCTGGACTTATCCAGCGGACGGGGGCGGATCCCGTCCTTGCGCCGGACCGGCGATAGCGCTGAACTGGTGGCGGGGGCACGGTACCCATGAGGCATAGCGGGCCGCCCGGGTCCGATCGGCATCAGGCCTAAACTGCGCGGCAGCAGGTGAGGAGGGGCTTTTCACCACGGCGGTGAAACAATTACCAAGCGGTAATTACACCAAATACCGCTAATGCCGCGAGTGGGCGGACGCAAAACAGCTCGCCTCACACAGTTCGTGTAAGAACGGAGTCAGCGTTGACCAAAGAGACTCTTTCCAACCTGCTGCAAGAATCGCGCCGGTTTGACCCGCCACCGGAACTGGCCGCCCACGCTAACGTGACGGCCGACGTTTACGCGGAGGCTGCGCGCGACCGCCTCGCCTTCTGGGCGGACAAAGCCCAGCGGCTTAGCTGGGATGAACCGTGGGATCAGGTCCTTGACTGGTCCCACCCCCCGTTCGCCAAGTGGTTCACCGCCGGCAAGCTCAACGCCTCCGTCAACTGCGTGGACCGGCATGTGGCCGCCGGGCTCGGCGACAGGGTCGCGTACTACTGGGAAGGCGAGCCGGGCGACGAGCGGGTGATCACCTACGCCGAACTGAAGGACGAGGTGTGCCGCACCGCCAACGCGCTCACCGAGCTGGGCGTGCGCAAGGGCGACCGGGTGGCCATCTACATGCCGATGATCCCCGAGACCGTGGTCGCGATGCTCGCCTGTGCCCGCCTCGGGGCGCCGCACATGGTGGTCTTCGGGGGGTTCTCCGCGGACGCGCTCAGCTCCCGGATTCTCGACTGTGACGCGCACACGGTCATCACCTCCGACGGCGGGTACCGGCGGGGCAGCGCCATCGCGCTGAAGCCGGCGGTGGACGAGGCCCTCAGGGACTGCCCGGACGTCAAGTCCGTTCTCGTGGTGCGGCGCACCGGCCAGGAAATCGACTGGACCGAGGGCCGCGACGTGTGGTGGCACGACGCGGTGGCCCGGCAATCAGCCGGGCACACGCCGGAGGCGCACGACGCGGAGCACCCGCTGTACGTCATGTACACCTCGGGCACGACCGCCAAGCCCAAGGGCATCCTGCACACGACCGGCGGTTACCTGACCCAGGTCGCGTGGACGGACTGGGAGGTCTTCGACATCAAGCCGGAGAAGGACGTCGTCTGGACGGCCGCCGACATCGGCTGGGTCACTGGCCACTCCTACATCGTCTACGGCCCACTGGCGAACGGCGCGACCTCGGTCATGTACGAGGGCACACCGGACACGCCAGACCGCGGCCGGTGGTGGCAGATCGTCAACAAGTACAAGGTCTCCATCCTTTACTGCGCGCCCACCGCGATCCGCACCTTCATGAAGTGGGGCGAGGACGTCCCCGCCAGGTACGACCTGTCCAGCCTGCGGCTGCTGGGCTCGGTGGGCGAGCCCATCAACCCTGAGGCCTACATCTGGTACCGCCAGAACATCGGCGGGGGCCGCTGCCCGGTTGTCGACACCTGGTGGCAGACCGAAACGGGCGCGATCATGATCAGCCCGCTGCCGGGGGTGACGGCAGGCAAGCCCGGCGCGGCGATGCAGGCACTGCCCGGGATCACCGTGGACGTCGTGGACGACAACGGGAAGAGCGTGCCGAACGGCGGGGGCGGATTCCTCGTCATCAAGGAGCCGTGGCCGTCGATGCTCCGCACCATCTGGGGCGACGACGAGAGGTACGTCAAGACGTACTGGTCGCGGTTTGAAGGGATGTACTTCGCCGGCGACGGGGCCAAGAAGGACGCGGACGGCGACCTGTGGCTGCTCGGCCGCGTGGACGACGTCATGCTCGTCTCCGGTCACAACATCTCCACCACCGAGGTTGAATCCGCTCTCGTCTCCCACCCCCGGGTCGCCGAGGCCGCCGTCGTCGGGGCCAGCGATCCGGTCACCGGGCAGGCGATCGTGGCTTTCACGATCCTGCGCGGGGAAGGCGAGCAGGAAGGCGGCGACCTGGCCGCCGAGCTGCGCAACTACGTGGCCCAGGTGCTGGGGCCGATCGCCCGGCCGCGACAGATCCTGGTCGTCGCCGAGCTGCCGAAGACGCGGTCCGGGAAGATCATGCGGCGGCTGCTGCGTGACGTGGCCGAGCACCGTTCGCTCGGTGACGTGACCACCCTGACCGACAGCGCGGTCATGGACCTGATCAAGGAGCAGCTGCCCACGGCGAAATCCGACGACTGAGCCCAGCCGAGGCTGCCTCCAGACTGTTCCCGCGCCTGTGGCGTGGCCGCCCGGCCACGCCACAGGCGTAAATTATGCCCGTGGGCCTGCCACCCGGCATAATGATCCTTTACGGCGCGTGCCTCGCCGGCCATGACAGCCGCGGACGCTAGCCTTGGACACGGCGGGTGCCGGGGTGGAAACGGCGCCGGGGGACGGGGCGCGGCACCCATCCCGCGCGATGAGCGGAGGCGAGCGCACGATGGGAGAAGAATCAATGGCCCAGACCGGAACGCCGCGGCCCGTAGGCAGCGACCAGTCCCTGGGGGAGCTCGTGGCCCAGGCGGCGAAGGATGTCTCCCAGCTGATCCGGGGCGAGATGAACCTCGCCAAGATCGAGCTGCGTGGCGACCTGAGCCGGGTCGGGATGGCCGTGGGCTTGCTCGCCATGTCGGCCTTTGTCGCCTGCCTGATGCTCGTGCTCCTCTGCTTTGCGTTCGCCTATGGCCTGATGTCACTGGGCATCTGGGGGTGGGCCTCGTTCCTCATCGTGGCCGGCGTCTGCCTGCTGCTCATCGCCGTGGCCGCGCTGATCGCCCTGCTGCGGGTGCGCGGGGTAACAGGCCTGCGCACGACCAGGGCATCGGTGCAGGAAACGATCGCGGCGCTGCGCGGCGGCGACCAGCAGCCGGAAATCGCCGGCCCGACACAGCGGTGAGCACGCCTCCATGACCGTCGCGGCTGGTTCGGCCATCCACATCGGCGGACCGTGGACGCACCGATCCGTCAGCGCCAACGGCACGCGTTTTCACATCGCGGAGGCCGGCGACGGCCCGCTGGTCCTGCTACTGCATGGATTCCCGGAGTTCTGGTGGACCTGGCGGCACCAGCTCGAGTCTCTCCCCGCGGCGGGCTTTCGCGCGGTCGCGGCCGACCTGCGCGGGTATGGCGGTAGCGACAAGCCACCACGGGGCTACGATCTCGTCACCGCGGCCTCCGACGTAGCCGGGCTTGTCCGCGCCCTCGGCGAGGCCAACGCCATCGTGGTGGGCCACGACTGGGGCGGCCTGGTGGCCTGGACGGTCGGCGCATACTTCCCCAAGATGGTCCGGCGCCTGACGGTGGTATCGGTCGCGCACCCACTGCGCATGCGGGGAGCCATGTTCACCGAACCGCTGAGTCATCGCCGCCGCAACGGCCACATGCTCGCTTTCCAGCTGCCGATGATGCCGGAACGCCAGCTCCTGCGCGACGACGCCGAACTAGTCGGCCGCATGCTCACCGACTGGTCGGCGCCGGGGTGGCCCGACGACCAGACGGAGCTGGTGTACCGGAGAGCCATCCGGATCCCGTCCGTGGCACACTCCGCCCTGGAGTACTACCGCTGGTTCTTCCGCTCGACGCTGCGTCCCGACGGCATGCGCTACACCCACCGGATGCGGGTGCCCATCCAGGCCCCCACCCTGCAGGTGCACGGGGCCCTCGACCCGTGCGTGCTCCCCGGCACCGCACGCGGCGCCGGCCGGCATGTGGAGGGCCCGTACCGGTGGCGGATGATCGATGGCGCCGGGCATTTCCCGCACGAGGAACAGGCCAGCCGGTTCGACGCCGAACTCCGCGGCTGGCTGACGGATCCCGAACCAGAGCGTTGACCACCCGGGACCGTGACCCGTGGGGACACCCCCGCAGCGCCCGGCCGCGGGACGGCCTCGGCCGACCGCTGCCCAAGGGCACGGCCGGGGAGCCCCGCATCCCGGACAATCTGGCCCTACCTCCGGACGAGAGCCTGAAACTGGCCGATGAACTGCTGGCCGCTGGCCGCCCGTTTCACGCGCACGAGGTACTGGAGGCCTCCTGGAAGGCCGCACCGCCCGCCGAACGCGACTTCTGGCAGGGCCTGGCCCAGCTGGCCGTAGGCGTGACCCATGCCCGCCGCGGCAATGCTCGCGGTGCCATGGCGCTGCTGCGGCGCGGCACCGCCCATATTCGGCCCTACGCACGGTCCAACCCCTACGGCGTGCAGGTTGAACTTATTGCCGCGACGGCGGAGTCACTGATTGAACGGATGCGCTGTGGGGATCTATCCGGCGCCGCATCGGCCCCGGTGCGGCTGCGAGAACCGCCCGATTCGCCAGCTACTGCAACTACATATGGCCACGACAGATTACAGTAAGGCGCCGGCCGGCCAGCCGCCCGCGACGGCCGCGCCGCCCGATTCTGGAATTTTGCGACGTTGGTAACCCTTCCGGGTGGGATGCGCGTCCCACTCAGTGGCGGCGGGACGGCCCAGGCTGCTGCACCCCGGGCCGACAAGACGCCGCGCTCCGACCTCAGCGCTCGATGACTCCGAACCGGCCCGACTTAGAGCCCTATTACCTAGCTGGAAGGTATATGACAAATGATAGGCCTATCCGTGTGTGCTACCACCTGCAGACGCACACCAATCCCGACCAAGTGGCACGATTGGTGGAGATCATCAAGAGAGGTAGCCCCGATAGCGTCGTCGTAATAAGTCATGACGAGAAGGCTCGCCCACTGGATACTTCGCGCCTCGAGCGATGGCCCGGAGTCAAGGTGCTGCTACACCCGGCAGTCTACGGAGCCTTCACCCATTTGGATCGGCTGTTTGCCGCTGTGGACTGGCTGAGCTATCATGGTGTCGATTTCGATTGGCTAGTGAACCTTACCGGCCAGGACTACCCATTGCGCTCCATCAGCGACATCGAGAAGTCTCTGGCGGAATGCGAGCACGACGGGTTCTTGCAGTACGCGCCAGTATTCCCGAAGCAAACTCCGGCCAGCGCCGACTGGGGGGCGGGACCCGGTTACGTGCTGTGTGAACCGCTGGACGCGAGACTTCGGTATAAGTACCGCAATTGGCGGGTGACGCGGCCAACGCCATTCAAGCAACGGTGGCTTCGCCCGCTCATGGCCCTTAACCTCGTTCAGCCGTGGGTAAGCGTCAGCCTCGCCTTCGGCTCGGTGGGAGTGCGGCGCACGTCTACCATATTTTCAGATGATTTCATCTGCTACGGCGGATCTTTTTCTTGTACTCTGTCCGCCCGCAGTTTGTATTACGCCCGCGACTTTGCCCGCGAGAATCCGTTTATCGTATCATTTTTCAACGGCGTCCTGGGGCCCGACGAAATATTTCTCCAAACCGTCTTGGTCAACGCACAGAAATTTACATTTGAGCCGACCAACAAACGGTACATCGATTTTACTGGCAGCCGCAACAATCATCCCCGGATCCTAGGGGTCGGCGACCTTGAAAGCATGCTCAGGAGCGGCCACCATTGGGCCCGCAAGTTTAGCTACAGCCACGACGCCAAGGTGCTGGACCTCATCGACGACCATATCGGCGCTAAGGTGTTGGACCTGATCGACGACCATATTGGCGCTGATGATTTAATAAATATGGATGATCTCATCGCAGCCCTGCGCAGCGCGAACCAACGTCCGCCCATCTGGCGGCAAGACCGGCATCGGCTTTACCCGGTCTTCGCTCATTTTGGTCGTGAACGTATCCTTGATATCATACCCTCACCCGTGAGTCGGCTCGGCCAGGATGACGATCGTCTAACTGGGTCCCTCACCGTCACAGCCGACACGGTAGCGGAGTCGACCTGCGCGGTGGACGTGCACGGTGAACGTGCGCAGTCGGCCCGCGTCCTTATGGAGGAAGAGCCCGGATCGTGCAACAGGATGGGCAACACGTGTTGAGGGAGAGTCCGCGGCCCAGCGCCTGGGGGCTTGGCGGCTCCAGGCCGCCGGCGGACGAAGTTCCTCGCGGATCGGTACGCATGCCGGTCCTTCTCCTTATCAGTGCCTGCGGCGTTGCGATGGTCGCTTTCGCGTTCGCCGCGGGACGCGCTGACGACTCATGGGGAGTGCCGCTTTACTGGCTCGGCGAAATCGTGTTCTTTGCCCCGCTGGTTTTTGGCGTGGTCAGCCGTCGCAGACTGAACGAGACTGCGATTCTCGGATTGCTGATAGGGCTCGGACTGGCAACTTTCCTGATAAGGTACAGTTACAGTCCGATTCAGTTTACTTTCCCCGACGAGCTGCAGCACTGGCGCAGCACTCAACAGGTACTGACCACACATCACCTATCCACTTTCAACCCCAGTCTACCCATTTCGCCCGATTATCCCGGGCTCGAGATAGTCACTTCAGCACTCGTGCAACTTACCGGCTTGTCCATCTTCAGTGCCGGGATGATAGTTGTCGCGGTGGTGCACGTTCTTTTCATCATCGGGCTGTTCGTGCTGCTGAAACTCATTTTTCCCGATGCGCGTGTTGCTGCCGCCGGCACTTTGATTTACGCAACCGAACCGCACTTCCAGTCTTTCGATACCATCTTTGCCTACCAGACTTTTGCCCTTCCGTTCCTGGCCCTGAGCCTCGCGGCCACCGCTCAGCTGATCCAAGAACGCGGGGCACGTCGGCGCTCGTGGTGGGTTGCGGCGATTTTGGCCACGGCGACTACTGTCGTAAGCCATCACATCACCAGTTACGCCCTTCTTGCGTTCCTTCTGCTGATCGCACTGGTGGTAGGTTTTCAGCGAAAAGGATGGGCCCCGCTTGCGATGGCGGGGATATGCGCCGCATTCATTGGAATATGGCTGTCCACCGAGGCTCGCGGCACCTTCGCTTACCTCGAGCCCGCAGCAGGTGACTTGCTATCAGGGCTCACAGCCACCCAGAAAGCCGCTACGACTGCAGCCAGCTCGGCTTACACCGAGCCGGCATTCGATCACTACATTGGGTATCTTGAGGCGGCCGTACTCCTGATCCTGGTGGCAGTAGGCGCCTGGAAGGTATGGCGGCACCGTACCAGCGATCACCCATTGCTTCTGGCCATGGCCCTGGCTTCAGCTCTTTATCTCGGGTCATTGGCAGTGCGTCTGGCCGCCGCTGATGGCACCGAACTTGCGGGCCGCACGCTGACGTTCACCATGATTCCAGTCAGTGCCGTGATCGCATTCACGCTCATTAGCCGAGATACGACAAGGTCAAAGTTCAGCCGCCTCATGAGTACGCCCGTGCTGGTCGCGATCTTCATATTGTTTGCTCTCGGCGGTATTGCGACCGGCTGGCCGCCTCCGTGGGAGAGGTTGCCAGGCCCGTTCATTGTGGACGGCTTTGAGCGGACGGTTGAACCGCAGACGGTTGATCCCGCATGGTGGGCTCGGCAGCAGCTTCCGCACAACGCTCGTATCGCCGGCGACGCCGGGGAGCTTTCCATTTTGGGCACCTACGGGGACCTTAACCCCGTGAGCGGCCTGTCGGACCTCTTCTATTCACCGGCCGTCGAGCCTTCGCAGCCGCAGGAAGTCGCTGACCAGTCGGTGAATTATCTGGTGATAGATATGCGAATGAGCCAGCAGCTACCTGCTATGGGCCAATATTTCTCCGTCGACGAGAAAGCGGGCCTCCTCACCAAGCCCATCCCGGTGCAGGACCTGACAAAATTTGATTCCGTTCCCGGGCTCAGCAGGCTGTATGATAATGGCGCAATCGTGATCTACGATGTACAGGGTTCAGAATATGCGCCTTAAAAACCTTGATGTCTTGATTACCCTGGTCCTGGCCGCACTTTGCGGCGCCACCCTGCTGCTGGTGGGGCATGGTCCTGCTGCAATATGTGCGGCGGTTCTTCTGCTATTTGTTCTGCCCGGCCGCGCCCTGACGACCGTACTGTTTCCCGCGGAGCAACCGGGCTCGCTCAACCTCAACCTATGGAGCATTGGGCTCAGCATATCCATCGATGTGCTAGGCGGCCTTGTGCTGAACTTTAGCGTAGGCCTGCAGCGCGACGCGTGGAGTATTTTCCTCTCCGCAGTTGCTTTGGTTCTTGGCGGCTTGGCGCTGCTTCGGCGCCAAAGTGTTTCCGGGTACTCGCCAGACGGTAATCGCTGGTGGCGGCCTAACGGATGGCAGCTGTGCCTCACTTCGGTCGCTATCTTTGTCGCCGCCGTGGCGGTGTGGGTGTCCTGGCACTCAGCCACGGTGCAGGAGCGCCCAGGTTTTACTCAACTGTGGCTGGTACCTCATGGCTCGGCCACGTCAGCGGCATCGGCGTCCCTTGGGGTGACGAATGACGAGCACGCCCAGACGCAATACGTACTGATATATACGGATGGAGCAAAGGCGCGGACTTGGACGCTGAGTCTCGCGATCGGCCAGACGTGGCGTGCGACGGTACCGGTTAATGTCAAGCACGAAGCAGTTGCGAATTTGTACCGCACGGTTGCGAGTGGAACGCCTTACCGCCACGTCACCCTGAAGCCGGCCGTTGGGACTTAGCCTCACGCCGATTATCCTTGACGAGCCATCATAGAGGGAGGTCAAGCCAAAGATTTTGCTCCCCAACGTCTACCATCCATCGTGGCCATCTGCAGCTGCACCCGCGCCATTATTATGGCCCTGGGGTTATCCAGGTAGTAGCCAACAGCAGTTACCCGTTCGAACGATTAAAGTTCACCGGTGACCCGCGCGGCCAGTGGCACCCTGCGAAGTCTCCAGGTTCGATCCGGCACCGGAGGACAAACTACTGTGCGCGTGATTATAGATCAGTCGGGTTATGAATTGCTTAATATTGGCGATGTGGCGATGCTGCAATCATGTTTCATCAGACTATCGAAGCAATGGCCAACAGCTGAGATAGGTGTAATTTGTCATGCACCACAGAGGCTGGGAAGGTTCTGTCCCGGCGCCAAGGCGGTCGACAGAAGATCCCACGAATTGCTGGTCAGGGCTATGCCGCATAAGTACCGGATTCTCGGCCGCAACGCGTCGGCGTACCTAGCACGGCGCCGCACCGTCGGCGGTGAGCTCAATATTGAGCCGCGGGATGAGATTGAAGCCGTGCGGGGAGCCGACGTTCTCGTGGCGGCTGACGGTGGTTATGTGACTGACACGTGGTTGACCCACGCAACTGGGGTACTTGGTCTGCTGTCTCTTGCGCAGCGACTTGGTAAGCCAACCGCAATGTTTGGGCAGGGTATAGGTCCCATCAGCAGACCATCACTCAAGATGCAGGCTCGCGCCGTACTGCCGCGGCTCACCACCCTAGGTCTCCGCGAAGGAGCGCTCAGCCGTCCGCTCGCCAGGTCATACGGAGTTCGTGCAGACCGAACCATCGTCACGGGGGATGACGCGCTGGAACTGATCGATGGCACCGAGGCGAGCACCGGCCAGTTTCTGGGGATAAACATGCGGGTCAGCAATTATTCCGGCGTAAACGACGCTGCAGCCGCCTCCGTCGGCAGAGCTTTGCTGACGCTAGGCGACCCCCTATGGGCGGAAGCAGCGGCAGTACAGCGTCCGGCGCTTCGGCGAGCGCAGACATTCAGGCCTACCTCACTCCAGCTGATTTTGTCGCCGCCTTCCCCATTGAGATGACCAGCGGCACTTATCCCGCTATTGTCGCCGCACTGAAGAGCGGGCAAGGGCTAGAGGGCAATGCTGCCACTCAGGAGATCGCGTCCGAATTGCTTATCTATTCAGGCTACGGGTATGACAGCATCCCGGCCAATTACAACAGATAGCTCTATCTGGATCTTTAGTCGCACTGTCCGGTGGACACCGGGACGGAGGCGTCACTGCCCGCCCGCGCGTCCGCGGCGACCTCGGCGGCGGTGAGCACGAAGCCGGTGTCGGGCACGCCGACCGCGGCCGCGAAGACGACCCCGTACACGCTGCCGTTCGGCGCGATGAGCGGGCCGCCGGAGTTACCCGGCTCCACGTTGGCCTTGATCTGGTAGATCTGCCGGGTGACCTGGCTGGTCTGGTAGATGTCCGGCCCGGTCGCGTCCTGGATGCCGCCCACCCGCGCGGGCACCGCGGTGAACGCGTGGTCCAGCGGGTACCCCGCGACCACCGCGTCCGCGCCCACCTGGGCCTGCCCGGCGAAGTCCAGCGGCGTCATGTTGAGGCCGGGAACGTAGAGCACCGCGATGTCGACCTGAGGGTCGTAGAAGACCACGGCCGCCTGGTAGACGGCCCCGTTCTCGGCGAAGACCTGGAGGCCCTGCGTGACACCGGCGACGACGTGCGCGTTGGTGATGATGTGGTCGGGCGCGTAGACGAAACCGGACCCCTCGATGACGCGCGAGCAGCTCGGCGCCGTGCCCTTGATCTTGACCACCCGGTTGCGCGCGGCGAGGAATCCCGCACTGTCCAGCACGGCGCTGTCGGCGGGAGCCACAGATAGCACGTGCGCGGCGCCGATGCCGCTGAACACCTCGGGGAACGGCCCGCTGGCCAGCAGGCGGCGGAAGTCGGAGAACATCGTCCGCGCCGGGGCGGGCATCAGCCGGTCCGTGGCGCGGAGCACCGCGGAGTTGTTCACCTGGGCGACAACGCCGCTGAACGGCGACGCCGCCAGGACCGAGCCGATGACCCAGGCGATCAGCAGCACAGAGAGCACGCTGACCACGGCCCCGCCCACGCTGTCCACGAAGGCGGCCGGCCGCCAGGTCAGGTGTGACCGCAGGGCCGTGCCGATGGCGGACGCGGCGAACTGCCCGATGATGGCCAGCAGGACCAGGATGACGACGGCGACCACATCCTGCTGGTTCTGGCCGCCGACGATGGCACGCGAGATCGCGGGGGCGAACAGCGCCCCGGCGACCGCGCCGCCAAGGAAGCCCGCGAAGCTCAGCGCGCCGACGACGAAGCCCTGCCGGTAACCGGAGACGGCGAACGCGGCGGCCACCACCAGCAGCGCCAGATCGAGCAAGTCAGCGTGCACGAGCCTTACCGTAGCGGGCGATCCTGAGTGCCCGGGAACACTTCACCGGCTCCGCCGTCTACCTGCAGTTCGTGCTCGGCGCCGGTGTCCCAGGGGACCTCCCAGCCGCCGAGGGCCAGCAGCCGGTCGACCAGGGCCGCGGTGAAGCCCCAGATGAGCAGGCCCTTGACCCGGAAGCCGGGCCCGGACCACCCGCTGGGGTGCCGGACCGTCACCCTGCAGGCCGGATTGGACAGCTCAGACACCCCGATGCGTTCCACCGCTGCCACCTCGTGCGCGTCCACCGCAGCGACCGGGCCCGGCGAGTGCCACCAGGCCAGGACCGGAACGACCCGGAAGCCGCTGCGCCAGATGTACAGCTCGGGCAGCGTGGTGAGGACCTCGACGCTGGCCGGGTCCACCCCGGCTTCCTCAGCCGCCTCGCGCAACGCGGCCGCGGCCGGCCCGGGATCGGCCGAGTCTATGGCGCCGCCCGGGAACGCGGGCTGACCCGGATGCTGCCGCAGGCCCTCGCTGCGCTGGATGAACAACAGATCGGGTCCGCCAGGACCCTCGGCGAACAGGATCAGCACCGCAGCGGGCCGGCCACCGGACGACGGCGGTTCCAGCGGCGGCAGCACGTCCATCCGGGCCGCCGACTCGGCCAGCCCGGTGAGCCAGCGCGGCGCTGGCCGCGGGGCGGCGGCCGTCGGCCGCACGGTCACGAGAACGGCCCGGTCTTGACCAGCCTGGCCGCGGTCAGCGGGTCGGTTGGCCCCTCCCCGAAGGAGGGGCAGAGCCGGGCAAGGCCACACGCGCCGCAGGCGGGCCGGCGGGCGTGGCAGACTCGGCGCCCGTGCCAGATCATCCGCTGTGACAGGTCCGTCCAGTCCCGGGGCGGGAATAGCGCCCCGACCTCGGCCTCGATCTTGACCGGGTCGGTGCTGGAGGTCCAGCGCAAGCGCCGGGAGAGCCGGGCGAAGTGGGTGTCCACGGTGATACCGGGCACCCCGAACGCGTTGCCGAGGACCACGTTGGCTGTCTTGCGGCCCACCCCGGGCAGGGTGACGAGGTCCGGCAGGTTGCCGGGGACCTCACCGCCGAACCGGTCGCACAGGGCCTGTCCCAGCCCGATCAGGCTGTTCGCCTTGGCCCGGAAGAAGCCGGTGGACTGTATCATCTTCTCCAGCTCCGCGCGGTCGGCGGACGCGTAGTCGGCCGCCGACCGGTAGCGCGCGAACAGCGTGGGCGTGACCATGTTGACCCTCTTGTCCGTGCACTGCGCGGACAGGATGGTGGCGACGAGCAGCTCTAGCGGTGAGCTGAAGTTCAGCTCGGTGTGCGCGTCGGGGTACAGGGCGGCCAGCTCGCGGTTGATCCGGCGGGCGCGCCGGACCAGCGCGGTGCGCGACTCAGCTTCGGCGATCACTGGTAGTCGGGGGCGCGGTGCCGCGAGCGGCCCGTTTCCCCCATCCCCCTTTCAATCCGTACGTGCGGTTTTCTCGCACACCGCTTACAGGTGACCTGCTTGACATGATGACGCTGATTTCGGATAGCGGACGGTGCCACGGAGCCGGTATAGGCCGTGCCCGTTGAACCACTGCTCTGTCCACGCCTGGGACTGACCTGCTCGCGGGTCCCGTCCCGCGCGTTCACCAGCCTATTGACTGCGGCCACCCCGGTGGCCAGCTTGCGCAGCCGCCGGCCGCCGGAGGCCGCTCAGCAGGAGGCGGGGCTGGGTGCCGGGGGCTGGCCGGGCTGCTGCCGCCGGTGCCGGTACGGCCGGGTCGCGTCCCAGGTCACTGGCACGGCCGCGGAGTTGATGGAGATCGTCGCGCTGCCGACCAGCCCGTCGGTGCGCTGAGCCGCACATTCGGCGCCTGCCAGGTCAACTGGTCACACACAGTTTTGATTACTGATCGTGATAACCGGGTGGACCGCACATTGGCGCGGGTCGTAGCGCATGGACGCCAGTCCGGAGCAGAGCGGCCGGGAGCGGGCGTCAGCCAGATCGATGTGCCGCCCGAGCACGATCACGGCCACATGACGCGCTCCCGCCACCCGCAGCGCCACCGCCGCGGACTGTGCGCTGGCCCCGGACACCCAGGTGTCGTCGATGAGCAGGACGCTCGCCCCGGCCAGGGCGCTTCCGGCCCGGAACCGCCACGGGTTGAGCGCCCGGCCCAGGTGCTCGCCTGGCCGCGGGGTCAGCACCACCGGGCGCAGGGCCAGCGACGGCCGCAGCAGCCGGGCCAGCGGGTGAGCGCCGGGCCGCCCCTGGCCGCTGGGCGGCAGGGCCAGCCACCGGGGCGGCGGCATGGCGGCCTGGCGCCAAATACACGCCCCGTGATCGCGCAGGAACACGAGCGCGAGGGCCCGCAGCGAGGCCCGCGCCGCGGCGCCCGCAGGCCCTCCGGACTTGTAACGCCACAGCGACGTGGCATGCCGTCCGCCTTTGACCGCGTAGGCGATCGGGACGACCACGTCGGCCAGCATGCCCGGCGCTTCGTCCCGGTGCCTGCCGCACTGGTAGCACCAGCGGCGGCCGAGCAGTGCGGGTCCCCGGCACATCGCACAGCATCCGGCCCCGGCCGACTGCGGCGGCGTCAGCTCCGCCGCGTACCGGTCCGCGACCCGGCGCAGCCGTGGCCAGTGTCCCGGGTCCCCGCTGCGCAGCCGGATCGGCGGACGGCGATCAGCCATGTGGAGATCGTAGGAGTTGACACCGACAGCCCGGCCGGTCCAGCACAATGGTCTTCGGCCCATTACACAGCGTCGCATTATGCGGCGCAGGAGTCACACCGCGGCGCTGCGGTCCCGACGGGGCTGCGCCCGGCGAAGTTCCCAGGACCAGGCGATCGTCCCCTCGGGTGGGTGTGTCTCATGTCATTGACTATTGACGGTGATTCCCAGGAGACAGTGAGCTTCTCTCCGCCTCCCGCTCAGCAGCGCGTCCGATCATTCCCTGTGACCGTCGAAGCCGCCGCGCCCCGCGCCGGGACCGGGATTGGGGGAATCCGGTCGCGGCCCGGCGGGATGCGGGAGCCGACCCGCCGCGCCCGGCGGCACTGGATGGTGCTGGTGCTGCTGACCGCCGGGCTGACGTTGCGCGTGCTCACCCAAGTCGCCTATCGGCCCGCCCTGCTCTACATCGACTCACCCAAATATCTGGCTGCCGGGCTGGAAAGGTACGACCCGCAGGGGTACCGCCTGTTCGTGCTGAAGCCGTTGCTGGCAGTGGGGAACCTGGCCGTGGTGGCTGGCTTCCAGCACCTGCTCGGCCTGGCCATGGCCACCCTGCTCTACCTCGTCCTGCTCCGCCGCCACGCTCCCCGCTGGGCCGCCGCCCTGGCCACCGCCCCCCTCCTGCTGGACGCCTACCAGCTCCAGATGGCACAGACCATCATGCCCGACATCACCTTCGAAGCCCTCATCACCACCGGCCTGGCCATCCTTCTCTGGAACACCCGGCCGTCCATGCCCACGGTGGCGCTGGCCGGCTTCGTGCTGGGGCTGTCGGCGACCGTCCGTCAGGTCGGCGAGGTGCTCGTCATCCCCGCGGTCGTCTTCTGCCTGCTGGCGGCGCGCGGCCGGCGGTACCGGCTGGCGACCGGCGGGCTGCTGACCGTCAGCTTCGCGATTCCGGTCCTGGTGTATATGACGTACTCAGCGGTCATCCTGCAGGACCGCTTCGAGCTGTCCGATCAGGGCGACGACGTGCTGTACGGGCGCGCCGCGGCGGTCGCCGACTGTGCCGCGCTGCACGTCCCGGCCGCCGAGCGCGCCGTCTGCCCGGCTCCGCGGATCGCCGCCTCCCTCGGTGTGGACGGCCTGGTGAACAACCGGACATCACCGGCCAACATCGCCCTGCTGCCGACCGGGATTAGCCACGCGACCGCGACCAAGCGGTTCTCCGACGCCGTGCTTGAGCAGCAGCCGCTCCGGGTGGCCGGGGCGATAGCCCGGGACGCGGTCAAGCTCTTCGCGCTGACCAGGGACACGTCCCCGGGGGACACACCGGTCTCACGCTGGCAGTTCCAGACGGCCTATCCGGTGTACCCGGACACGATCACCCTGCCGTCCGCAGCCGCGCTGTTCCAGGGCACTGGCGGGGGCGCTCCGGCGGTGGACCGCCCGCTGGCGGGCCTGCTGCGCGGGTACCAGCTGCATGGCGGGTACACGCCGGGACCTTTCCTGCTGCTGTCGCTGCTGGCGGGGCTGGGCGGTGTGGCTGCCGGTCGCCGCCAGCGCCGGGCCGGGCTGGCCTGCCTGCTGGTCACCGGGGCGGGCGTCGTGGTGCTGCTGGGCGCCGACTTCTACGAGTTCTCCTGGCGTTACCAGCTCCCCGCCCTGGTCACGCTCCCGGTCGCGGGCGCGCTCGGGGCCCGCGTCCTTCAGGCCCGGTTCCGCCGCAGCACCCGGCGGCGAGCCACCCGGCGGCGGGCCGCCGCCGCCCGCACCCCATATCCGGCAGTAACGTTGGGCGGGTGCCCAGCGAGCGTGCCCAGCCCGACATCCGGACCCTCGAGTCCCGCATCGTCTACCAGGACTCCTGGCTCCGGCTGAGGCAGGACCAGATCGAGCGGCGGGACGGGTCCCGCGGCACCTACGCGTTCGTCGAGAAGGCCGACTTTGCCCTGGTCATCCCGGCCGAAGACGACGGCTTTCACCTGGTCGAGGAATACCGGTACCCGATCCGCCGCCGTAGCTGGTCCTTCCCGCAGGGCGGTTTCCCGGCCGGGACGGACGGTGATCCGGCCGATCTCGCCCGGCTGGAACTGAGCCAGGAGACGGGATTCCGGGCCGCTGAGCTGACTCCGCTGGGTTACCTGCACTGCGCGCACGGCACGATGGACCAGGGCTACCACACCTTCCTCGCGACCGGTCTCCGGCCGGGACCACCGAACCGGGAAGCCGAGGAGCAGGACATGCGGCAGCAATGGGTCCCGCGGGCCCGGTTCGAGGAGATGGCCCAGGACGGGTCCATCACCGACGACTCCACCCTGGCCGCGTTCGCCCTGCTGGTGCTGCACGAAAAACGTTACGGCTGACGTCATGCCCGGCTTCGTTCGGCGCGGGTGGCGGGGGCTGCGGCGGCACTGGCTGATCGCGGCGCTGCTGACGCTGGGCGCCGCGGTCCGGGCGGTGGTGCTGCTCGCCTACCGGCCGACCCTGATCTTCCCGGACAGCCTGCGGTACCTGGAGTTCGCGCAGCGGTTCGCGACCGGCCACTGGTCGCCCGACACGATCCGGCCCAGCGGCTACTCGATCCTGCTCATCCCGGCGGCCGCGAGCCACGCGCTGGCCCTGATCCCGCTGGCGCAGCACCTGCTCGGACTGGCCGAGGGGGCGATGATCTACGCGGTGCTCAGCCGCTGGGGCGCCCGCCGCTGGCTGGCCGCGCTGGCGGCCGTCCCGGTGCTGTTCGACCCGCTCCAGCTCGACCTGGAGCAGTACGTACTGAGCGATGTGTGTGCCGCGTTTTTCCTCCTCACCGCCCTGGTCGTGCTGGCCTGGCGGGGCGGCCGGGCCGGCTGGGCCGGGCCGGCCGTCTCGGGCCTGCTGCTGGGAGCGGCCGCGGTGACCCGGGTGGCGGATGTGGTCCTCATCATCCCGGCCGTGGCCTACCTGGCCGTGGTGGTGCGCCCGTGGCGGCAGCTGGCGGCCAGCGGCGGCGCCCTGCTGGGCTGCTTCCTGGTCGTGGTCGCGGGCTACGCGGGCTGGTTCGCCTCCGCCCATGGGCAGTGGGGCCTCACCGGCTACAACGGGACCTTCCTGTACGGCCGGGTGGTCCAGTTCGCCGACTGCACCGGGCTGCGCATGCCCGCCTACGAGCGGCCGCTGTGCCCCACCGAGCCCCCGGACCAGCGGAACTACGACTTCTACATGTGGTCGCCGCGGTCCCCGCAATGGCAGTTCCGCCCGCCGCCTGGGCTGACCCGGCAGGCCGTGGTGCTCGACTTCAGCCGCCGCGTGCTGGTTCACCAGCCGCTCAGCTACCTGGCCGCGGTGGGGGCCGACGCCGAGTACGGATTCTCCCCGGTCCGGGGCAACGGCCCGGACCGCTACCCGGCCGCCTATCTGAAGTTCCAGCCCGGCTTCCCGCCGTATGCCGAGGTCGGCACCGCCCTGCACCGCTACGGGCACACCGGGCCGGCCGTCCAGCCCGCGCTGGCCGCCTTCCTCACCGGCTACGGCCGGTACTGCTACGTCCCCGGCCCGGTGCTCGCCGCCGGTCTGCTGGCTGGCCTGGCCGGGCTGGCCGTACCCCGCCGGTCCCGGTGGCGTGGCCTGCATTCCGCCAGCCTGCTCTTCACCGGCGGCGCGCTGGCCGCGGTCCTGTCGGCCGCAGCTTTCGCGCCCTTCGACTGGCGCTACCAGCTTCCCCAGCTCACCCTGATCCCGGTCGCCGCCGCGGCCGGCATCAGCGCCCTGACCGCCGGGCGCCCGGCCGGCCCCGGAGCCGGTCTTCGTGGCCGGTCAGGCACTGTCCCGTCCGCAGCCGACCGTGGCTGACCCGCGTCAGCCTGCGGGTGGGTCGCGCAGGTCACCAGCCGCCTTGGCCGCCGCGTACGCCGCGGCTGGCGCGGTCCCAGACGTCAGCATCCTCGAACCCCCGGCGCCGGTGCTGTCGGCCAGCGGCCACACCGCGACCCAGTCCGCCGTCCGCTGACCTGTAACCCGATCAAAATGGTTCAGCGCTGAATGGCGATCGTGGCGTCCAGGTAACGGTGATCGCTGCCGAACCCCGCCTTGGCGGTGATGCCGGTGACGGCCAGGTGTGTCCCCGTGAGCACGTGGTCGATGCGGACGAAGGGGGCCACGATAGCGCCGTTGGGCCACGTCATGTCGGTCGCCTTGCCGCGGGCCGCGGCTCCGTCGGTCAGCCCGCGGTGCAGCAGGGTGACAAAGCCGCTGTTGCCCCAGGTCGCGTTGAAGTCGCCAACCATCAGCATGCGGCTGTCGTCACTGGCGCTTACCGACCGATCGACTGCGGCCAGCGCTGTCTTCCACTCCTGCCAGGTCGAGGGGAACGGCGCCAGCGTGTGCGCGAGGCGCAGCGCCACCGGACCGCCCGGCGACCACAGGGTGGCCTCGACCATGTAAGGCGTCTGGCCGTCCGAGACCGAGAACACGGTCCGCACCTGGCAACCGGTCAGGCGCATCCGGGAGGCAATCAGGAACCCGGTCGCACCGAAGGCTGGCGCCTCGCAGCGGTAAGGGTAGCTCGCCAGCACACCCGAAGCCATCATGCTCTGCAGCGCCGGCGGCGTGAACTCCGTTAGGGTGATGACGTCCGGGCGGTCCTGCTCGATAGCGCGCACGTAACCAGCATGAAAAATCATGCTGCTGTCAACGCCCGCGTCCAGCAGCCGGACCACCGGGGCGTGCCGGGCCCAAGGCGGCGCGGGAGACGCAGCAGACAGTTCCGGCAGAACGAACGCCACTTGGGCGGCGACAAGGACAGCAGCCGCCGCGGCGAGCCACCAGCGCCGCGCGATGAGCGCAACCGCGGCCACGACCCAGGCCGGCAAATAAATAATCAGCGTCAGAGCGTCGAGCACAATGAGTGGCTCGAGTGAGTCCCAGGCCACCAAGCGCAGCAGCGCGACCAGCCCGAGCACGCCCACAACCAGCCAGCCGACCACGAGGACGCCGGTCTTAACGACCGCCAGTCCCCCATTACCACGGTGCGGCGGGGCGGTCTCCCCAGCCTCAATAGCGCCAGATACTTCCGGCATAGCAGTCAAGGTACTGCAGATCACGCACGGCCCGGGCGCAGACGCGACGTGATCCGCACCGCCGCCTATCGGAATCGAGCCGATGACCTGCGCACTACGAGCAGGATCGGGGCCGTCCGAGCTGCCGGCCGGTTCCGGTTTAGCTGAATTACGGATGCGGCGTGATCACATCACTGTCGCCGTATCACCAGGTCGCCGCCTGCAGGTTACGAACCGCTTATAAGCAATTACACGGAGTGCCAACTGGGCGCAGATCCGGTGTTTTTCGAGTGGCATGCTCCGCGCTTGCGCTGTCGCCCCAGGCACGAGCCGATCTCCCTCAACTTTATGCACAAGACGCGTAAACCCCTGCATGTACTAACACGTCTCCTCTATGTGGCATCAGTCGCGTAACCGGGTGATCAGATCGAAACGGACAGTTCTACCCGAAACGGACCTGAAGGCGTATAGTCCGCTGGAACGGGGGTCAGTCGGCAGTGCGCGAACGGGATGAGCATGACGGTAGCTGAGCTTGGCCGACCTCATCTTTGTGAGGTGGGCAGGCCGACCGGACCTGGGTCCCGCTTCTGGTGTCTCAAGCACGGACGAGAGCAACGAACCAGGGTGGCGACGAGCACCGTGGGCCGGCGTAGCCGCCGGCCGCCAGAGAAGAGGGCCTAGCTATTGACTTACCGGTCTGACTGGCCAGTCACAACTCGGCACGCGACGAGCCAGCACGTGGCAGGAGTCCCCGCTGGGTGCGATCCGGTGCGGTCTTAAGGAAATAGATCACATCCCGAGTGGGGGATTTATGACTTCTGAAATATCCGTCGACATGTTCAGGCCACGGGTGTCGGTCATCATCCCGGCGCTCAATGAGGCGGCGAACCTTCCGCACGTGTTCGAAGGTATCCCGGATGACGTTTATGAGGTCATTCTGGTCGACGGCCATTCGGTCGATGACACGGTGCAGGTCGCCCACCAGCTCCGGCCCGATGTGCGGGTGGTGACGCAGAACCGAAAGGGCAAGGGCAACGCGCTCGCGTGCGGTTTCGCTGCGGCCAAAGGTGACATCATCGCCATGGTCGACGCCGATGGTTCCGCCGACGCGGGCGAGATTCCGCGGTTTGTTCAGGCGCTTGTCGCCGGGGCCGATTTCGCGAAGGGCACCCGGTCGGGCGATGGGGGCGGCAGCGCCGACCTGACCCGCCTGCGGGGCGCTGGGAACCGTGTGCTGAGCCTGCTCTTCAATGTGGTCTACCGGACCCGCTACCGAGACCTCTGCTACGGCTACAACGTATTCTGGCGGCGTCACCTGCCAGTCCTCGACCTGGACATTTCGTCCCCGGTTCCCGACGGCGGTGACGGAAAGCTGTGGGGCGACGGGTTCGAAATCGAGACACTCATCCACATTCGCGTGTCCAAGACGGGCCTGAAGGTGGTCGAGGTACCCAGCTTCGAGCATTCACGCATTCACGGCGTCAGCAACCTTAGCGCCGTGAGTGACGGGCTTCGCGTGCTCAGGACCATCCTGGTCGAGCGCCGCCGCACCCGGGCCCGCGCCGAGGCGGCCGCCGGGGCCGTGACGGCGCCGTTCCCCACCGCGCCGCACTTCACCGAGTACCTGGCTCCCACCGGGACCACTCCCCAGGCTGTCGGCGCCGAGGCCGAATGAGCCGCCCGAAAGGTCCACTTCAGACCTACTTTGCAGTTACGTTCCACCGGTACGCCGAGAGGCGACGTCCGTCACGAATGTGAGGGGGCACCCGCTTTGCTGGGCTCGGGCAAGGGGCAGATGGTTCCGGCGAGTAATTGGGTCTTCCGGGCCAGCGTCGGCAGCCAGGTCGCTCATTCGTGACTGACGCGCCAACCGGTGTGCGTGCCAACCGGGCAGCGGCAGTGATGTTGCAGGCAATACCGTCGCTGCGGTCTCTGCCGACGGCAGGGACCGCCATGTGGCGGCGCCATCACGATCTGCTGGTCAACGCGGGCAGCCTGCTCGCGACGACCGGCGTGACCTCCGCGCTCGGTTTCGCCTTCTGGACCTTCGCGGCCCGGCAGTTCAGCCAGCAGGCTGTCGGCTACGGCTCCGCCGCGGTGTCGGCCATGGCGCTGCTCGGCACGATCGGCATCCTCGGCTTGGGCACCGCACTCATCGGCGAGCTTCCCCGCCGGACCCGCCGCGGGGGACTCGTGTCGGCGTCCCTGCTGGCCTGCGGCCTCGGTTCGCTTGTGCTCGGGGTCGGGTTCGCCGTCGTGGCCCCGATGGTCAGCAAGCGGTTCGGTGACCTGTTGGGGACGCCGGTCGAAGCGATGGTCTTCGTGGCCGGCGCCGTGCTGACCGCGGTGACCGCGGTCTTCGACGAAGCTACCATCGGCATGCTGCGCGGCGGGGTGCAACTGGCCCGCAACCTCACGTTCTCGGTCGCGAAAATGGCAGCGTTGCCGGTCACCGCCTTCCTCCTGCACGATCAGTTCGGCGTCGGCATCACCATGTCCTGGATCGTGGGCATGGCGATATCCCTGGGCGGTAGCGCGATTTGGCTGCGATCCCGGGGCACGCGGGTGCTGCCGAGACCCGACTGGGCCGCCCTGCGCGGCCTCGGCCGGACGGTGCTGGCGCACAACTGGCTCAACCTGGCTATTGTCGTCCCGGTCACTCTGCTCCCGCTTCTGGTCACCCTGGTGGTGTCACCCCAGGCGAACGCGGCATTCTACGTGGCCTGGATGCTGACCGGCTTCCTGTCTGCCGTGCCCTTGCACCTGTCGACCGTCCTGTTCGCGGTGGCGGCGGCCAAGCCCGATTCGGTCCCCCGCAAGCTGCGCTTCTCCCTGAAAATGTCGCTGTACTTCGGCATCCCCGGCATGCTCGTCTTGTGCCTGGGAGCCAAGTTCGTGCTGGGCATTTTCGGCCCGAGCTACGTGCGCGAAGCGACGTTTACGCTATGGTTGCTCACGCTCTCATACATTCCCACCCTGCCCAAGAACTTCTACATCGCGGTGGCCCGGGCCAGGGGGTACATCTCCCGGGCGGCGGTACTACTGGCCGCCTTTGCCGTCGTGGAATTGGTAGGAGCGGCCGTGGGTGGCAAGATCGATGGCCTCAAAGGGGTGTCGGTCGCTATTTTGGCCTCGTACATCCTCGTGGGCATCGCGACGACCCCCGCAGTCATGCGGGAGGCGGGGCTCTACGGGCGCTACCGGCGCGAGTTCGCCGCTTCCCAACTGGTCCCACGCAGGCTGCGGCTGGACGAGCGTCCCGCCGCGTGCACGGCGGTCCGGTGCAACTGCCAGACGCTCCTCGATTGCCCGGTGCTCGCCTGCGCACCGAAAGTCCAGCTCCAGGGGGCGCGGGCCGCAGAGATCGACGCTCTGGCCCGCCTGGACGCCGCGTCGCCCACCGAAGCGTTCCCGATGCTGCGGCCCGACTTCGCACCGACCGTCCCGTTCCCCAGGGTCCACCCCGACTCGCCGAAGACGGTCCCGTTCCCCCTCATCCACGTCGGCGGTGCGCCCACCACGCCATTCCCGATCATTTCGGCCGTACCGCAGGGGGCCGAGCGGAAAGACCGCTCCTCGGGCGGCGAGCACGCCCGCACGTCGACCGCGACCCGCCCACCTCGCCACCGGAAGGGCGCCGAACAAGGATCTCATCGCCGGAGGAATTGAGGCCGGCCCCCCGGACCGGCTCGGCGCCCGCTCTTCGCGCGGGCTCGGCGAGCCGGCTCACCGGCCCAGGGACGGGGATTCCGGCTTGGGCGGCGCGGTCCGCTTAGTGATAGCGGCGATGACGGTCGTGAGCAAGGCTCGCCTCCGGAAGCGCCGACAAGCGCACAGCGAACAATCACGGCCGGGGCGATAGTGCCGATGGGCGCCCCGGGGGTGACCACACCGACATGTCAAGTGGGCCGCCTCCAGTGCGATTTTCGCTCCGCCGGCGTTCATTGCTCGCGGAGCGGATCACAGTAGTTGGTTCTTACCGTCCCGCCGACGCCGTGCATCCACCCGCCGCCCCACGCCCACCGGCACGGAGCTTCTGGGTAACAAAGTTCGGCTTGTATATCCATGTTGTAACTTCGTAACATGACCTACATCAATGATCAGAAACCATGGCTAAACTGCGTAAACCAATCTCCGGCCTTCCGCGTCTCATACTAGGGTCGCCTGACAGCGACAGGTCCGGATGCCAGCAAGGGAGGCCGTGCAACCCGAGAGCGGCCGCTCTGCCGGGTGGGCTCATCCGGCTCAGTAGCTGGTCCGCACTAAACAATTTCCAATAACCTGCTGTTGCTTCGCTGTCGAAGGTTGTCCGATATTTCTACCCGAAGGGGAATTGATGCGGGCTGGTGAAGGTGGTCCAACGTCACGCCCACGAATCTCAGTATTTCATGCGCGGACTGGCAGCAAACTCGTTGGTGGAGTAATTTAATGACCGGGACCGAAAGTGATTTCGCGCCACTGCCACCAGTGTCCGTCATTATAGCCGCCTATACCGCCAAGCGCTGGAATGACACTGTGCAGGCGGTGAACTCAGTCAAGCTTCAGTCCATCCCGGTGGCAGAGACGATTCTTGTCATTGATAATAACCCGGAACTCCTCAGCCAGGCGCGCGCAGAACTCACTGACGTGAAAGTCACTCTCCATACGGGATCTCGCGGAGCGTCTTCCGCGCGCAACACGGGCGTCACCGTATCTCATGGCGAGGTGGTGGCCTTTCTGGACGACGATGCCGTTGCGTCGCCAAGGTGGCTGGAAAGCCTTCTTCGGCATTTCGCTAATAGCGAGGTTGTCGGTGCAGGCGGCCGCATCGACCCGATCTGGGCAAGCACTGCACCACGCTGGTTTCCGCCTGAATTCAACTGGGCCATTGGCGCTTCATATCGCGGTATGCCGGAACACGCCGTGCCGGTCCGCAATGTCTGGAGCGGCAATATGGTGATCCGGCGTAAGGTCTTTGATGCGATCGGCGGCTTCCGGGAAGGTTTCGGCAAGGTTGGAAGCCGGTCTTCGCCTGAAGACACCGACCTGTGCCTCAGAGCGAGTTCGGCCCACCCTGGTGGCACCTGGATTTATGATCCGGAAGGCCTCTGCGGGCATCGCGTACCAGCGGAGCGGGCTAAATTGAGCTTTTTCATATCACGTTGTTACAACGAAGGACTGGGCAAGGCCGCGCTTTCCACGCTGACCGACGCGCCTGCGGCAACGGCGACGGAGCGTGAATACACCAAGCGCGTACTGCCGCACGGAATTTTCCTGGGCTTTCGTGAAGCCGGCGGTGGGGACGTCTTTGGCGCATATCGCAGCTTTTCCATCGCGGTCGGCCTCATGTGTGCGGCTGGCGGATACGTCACCGGGCGCACGGGAAGCCTGGTAAAGGCCGTTCGTTCCCGGGACAAGGAGCTTCTGTCGTGACCATTTCGGCTCCGTCTGAGACCGGCTCGGCCTTCCTCGGCACTGTATCGGGCGACTTTTCGCCCGCGCTGATGATGGAGGTTGAGCTGACCGAGCCACTGCCGGCGATCCACGGCGACCCACAGCACCGAAGGGCATGGATACTGTGTCGCCTCGGCACGGAGCCGGTGGGGACCTGCATCGTCCCGCTGAGCAGCGATCGTCTGACTCCGGACCAGCTCGGCGAGCAGCTGTGGCCGAATGTGCAGGAAGCGGTGAACCTTCGCTTCATGCAAGCAGGGCTGCCGGTCCCATCTCGCCTTCCCGGAAGCGGCATCGAGATAGAGCCCAGCTCTTGGCCGTACCTCCTCCGGCGTACTGAGATTTTGTCCGGCGCACCCTTTATAAGCGTGGTGGTCTGCACTCGCGACCGAGCCGAGCGACTCGGTAATTGCCTTAGTTATCTGGATGGCCAGGAATATCCCCGGTTCGAGATTGTGGTCGTCGATAACGCGCCCAGCAGTGATGCAACGCGCTCGGTGATCGATTCCCGTTCCGATGCTGGCGAGGACGGCCGCCCGGCAGTGCCGTGTCGTTATGTTCGTGAACAACGTGCGGGCCTGTCCTGGGCACGCAATGCGGGCGCTGCTGCAGCAACGGGTGACGTCATCGCCTTCGTCGACGACGACGAGCGGCCTGATCGTTACTGGCTGGCCGAAATCGCGCGCGGATTTGGCCGGAGCGCGGATGTCGGATGCGTGTCGGGCATGATCCTGCCTGCTCGGCTCGATACCCCCTTCCAGGAAATGTTCGAGGTCGCGGGAGGCCACAGTAAAGGGCGAGGATTCACCGCCGATATCTTCTCCAAAGATGGATCACAGAGCCCCCTGTACCCGAACCCACCATTCGGCGCGGGCGGCAATATGGCCTTCCACAGGGAGCCGCTAAATCGGATTCGCGGATTTGATGTCGCCATGGGAGCTGGGACACCGACTCGTGGTGGCGAGGACTCGCTTGCCCTCACGCTTACCCTGCTCTGCGGATACAAGATTGCGTATGAGCCTTCCGCCTTCGTATACCACGAGCACTACCAGGATCTAGAGGGCCTGGGCAGGCAGCTGCATGGATATGGCATCGGCCTTATGTCTTTCTATACGGCTCTGCTACGCCACCGACCGACCGTGCTTCTGGAGCTGCTGCATCTTCTTCCGGCCGCGATCAACCACCTGAAGAAGCCCAAGGCTTCGTCTGACGCTCTACCGTGGCGTCTTCCTGACGACCTCCGGCGGCGTTATCGTAAAGCTCTGCTGAGCGGAGTGTTCGCTTATCCCCGTAGCGTACGTGTTCAATCTAAGCTGAAGCTGCCGGAGCAGAAGAAATGACTACCAGCTCGCACGAGAACGGTTCGCGGGGTATGGCGGGCGCAGTGCCCATACTGATGTATCACAGTATAGCTAGGGACGCGACCCCCGGTTTCCGGCGGTTTGCTATTGCCCCGGATCGATTCAGCGAGCAAATGGATTACCTAAAGACAGGCGGCTATCAGACGATCACGGCGAAGGATCTTGCGCTAAGTCGTCTATCAGGCCGACCGCTGCCTGCTTCGCCAGTCGTTCTCACCTTCGATGACGCGTTCACTGACTTCGCCGACCTGGTTGTACCGGCGCTCAAAGCACACGATTTCCGCGCGACACTGTACATTCCCACGGCCTACGTGGGCCGAACGGCCTGTTGGCTTCGAGGCTGCGGCGAGGAAGGCCGGCCGATGCTGTCGTGGACGGCTCTGCGTGAGCTGAGCGTCGATGGGATCGAACTGGCAGCTCACAGCCACACTCATCCCCAGCTTGATCGCATTTCAGCGGCTGAGGTGCAGGATGAAACGCGTCGCTCCAAGCAAATTGTCGAGGACCAGATTGGTCAAGGCATCGAAGGCTTCGCATACCCGTTCGGCTACTGGAACCGGGTCTCCAGAGCGGCCGTCAAAGCGGCCGGGTTCCGTTATGCTTGTGCCGTATCCGAGCTCATGGCAGTTCCGGGTGACGACATGTACACCATGCCCCGGCTGACGGTCAACGCTCATCTCGATCTTGCTGACTTTGCTCGCCTGCTGACCTCTTGGCCCACGCCGCGCGACAGGTGGACGGCCGAGGGCAAGAGAATTGTCTGGCGGGAAATGCGGCGCCGAGTTCGCTCCATCGCCGGCGATCCCCGCGAGGGCGCCACGTCACCGCCAGTCGCTGCCCCCTCGACCCAGCCGCCCGCTCAGCAGCCGGGAACGTCCGTCTCCAGCCTGGCGGCCCTGCCGAGCAACACCGGACTGAGCGGATCCGCGGCGGTGGCCTGGGCCGACGCTGCCCTCGGCGCGCTCTAGGCGCCCCCGCGACGAGGGCGAATGTTCAGACAATGGCGGACTGGTTTGACAATGAGGGCACGCCGCATGATCTTAATAATCCTTTGAACCTTCAAACTCCTTACGGTGGAAGTGCTGGCGAGGAAGCCGTCGAGGACTGATCAAGTACGGCCCGGAGGGGCACGCCCGGCAAAGCGGTCGCGGAAGCGATCAGGCGAACATGCCGGAGCGGTCAAGGACGCGGGCAGGAACCGTCGGCACCAAGCT
>Ga0181523_10000317_pt1 | contig 53538 bp, 43 predicted proteins | sample PEATcosm2014_Bin_43_FD_119752 | JGI IMG/M metagenome (GOLD analysis project Ga0181523, IMG submission 119752) | Peatland microbial communities from MTU Mesocosm Facility, Houghton, MI, USA - PEATcosm2014_Bin05_30_metaG | ecosystem: Environmental > Terrestrial > Soil > Wetlands > Peat | place... | reverse complement strand
CGTCGAGGTCCCGATCCAAAATCATACATGCAAATAACAACCATTTCCCAGAAGGCCCCGTTTCTCGCCGCTGTCGCATTGATATCGCTCGGGCTGGGGGCTTCCATCCAAGCCGCCCCCTTCCCCCCGCTCACATCGCCGGCCACGACGGAGCATCGTCCCGGCAAGCTCGTGTGGGTCGATCTCTTCACCTCCAATGCCGACGCTGCGACGAAGTTCTACTGCGGCCTCCTCGGATGGACGGCCACCGCGATCGACCAGAAGGGCAAGTCCTACATCGTCTTCAGAAACGATGAAGGACCCGTTGCGGGTCTTGTCCCGCGTTCGGCCGCCAAGGGGATCCAGCCGTCGCGCTGGATCGGCTACGTTTCGGTCGCGGACATGCAGCCAACGCTTGCGGCGGTCAAGGATAGCGGCGGCTCGGTGCGCGCGCCCGCGAGGAACTTCGCAGACCGCGGCCACCAAGCCATCATCGGGGACAACGAGCAGAACCCGATCGGCCTCCTCCAATCGGCCTCCGGCGACCCCCCGGACGACAAGATAGTGCCCGGCGAATGGAACTGGTTCGAGGTCTACTCCAAGGACCCACAGGCCACGTCGGCATTCTACCAGAAGGCCCTGGGCTACGATGTCGCGCCGGAGACGCGCTCCGGCCGCAAGAGCGAGTTCGTGCTTTCAAGCAACGGGAGCTCCCGCGGCGGAATTGCGGGGCTTCCCGAAGGCGGGGATTTCAGGCCCAGCTGGCTGGGAGTCATCCTCGTGGCCGACATGGACAAGACGTTAGAGAAGGTTCCCGCGCTCGGCGGCAAGATCCTGGTCGAGCCCCGCCCGGCCGAATTCGGAAGCCGGTTTGCGATCATAACGGATCCCACGGGCGGCACCATTGGCCTCGTGCAGTATGTCGAAAGCGCGAATCCCGAGAAAACCCCATGAATAACACCTTAAAATCAGTTTTCGGACTCTTTTTCATCACCGGCCTCGGGCTGGGCGCGATGACCGGCTGCGCCGGCGGCTACGTTGAGGCGGGTGGGCCCGTCTACTACGGCGGGGAACCGTGGGTTCAGACGGATGTGGTTGTCGGCGGAGGGGGCGGATGGTACGGGGATCACCGTGACAACGCGTATGTCCATCCGGACGCAGGTCGCAACGACAACAAGCAGGCGGTGCGCCACGACAGCCCGCCCGCCCGCAGCGAAGCCAGTCCCGCCAAGAAGCCCGACGACCATCACAAGTAGACGACCGCCGGGCGCCGCAACGAGGCCCAGTCGACCTCGGTAGTCTCGGGAGTCCCGACGGGCGGGTCCTCGTTTGGCCTAGGAAGCGTCGCAGCGAGCAATTCGCCCGCACGTTCGATCCCGTGGACAAGGCCGGTCGTGACACCTGAACGTGGGACTCGCCCGTGGACCCGGCCCTGAACACACGACGCCGCCGGCACGGCGGCTTGCGCAGGGTGCACGGGTGGCACCTGTTTTTCCGAATGATGCGCGGCCAGTTCATGGACGAGGTCCCGTGGCGATCGCGTGGCACAAAGCCAGACTTCGCTCTCAAGCCAGTCCACTGTAAATCTGCTGGCTAACGCCTTCCCTGGTTCGAATCCAGGTCCTACCACCACCTTCTCGGGGTCGAGCGCGGCACGGAGGGGCCTCCGGCCACGCGCTCGATCAGAACAGGAAACCGGCAAAGATCAGGCACGCGGCGAGCGTATACAGGGCCAGGGCGTTGATGAGCCACTTGAACAGGATCCGGCAGCGAGCCGTGTGCCGGTGCGCAAGTTCCAGTGCGACGAAGCCCAGGCAGAGGAAAACCAGGAGGGCGGGCAGCACGAGGCGCGGCAGCCAGAAGCCGGGGGTGTATGGATCGCTCAGCCGGTGCAGGCTAAAGAAGACCACGGAATAGAACCCGATGGCCAACGCGGTCATCGCGACGGTCGCATCCGCCAGCACAGGCTTGCGCAGGAGCAGCGACAGAGAGCAGAGGACGGTGAGAAGAAGCGTCCCCGCCACGGCCAAGGCCGAGTAGACCAGGCACAGGCGCACCGACGCGACCTGAAGGAACTGCGAAATGAGGCTTCGCTCGCGCGCCATCGGGCGGTCGGCGCGTTTGCCCCAGCTTGTCGGCACTGTCTCCGGAGGAGGCTGGAAGTAGTTCAAGACGTCCGTGAACGACGAGACGTGGACCAAGCCCGGGTAGCTGTATCGCCTGAAGCCATATAGGCCCCCGCCGAAGTAATCGGGTGCCGAAAGCAGCCCCAGGTCGCTCTTCTTCAGCTCGAGGATGTCCTTCCACCGCATGACCGAAGGCGCCCCCTCCGGGAGCCATTGCCCGACGGCAAGGTCGCCCCTGGCTTTCGCGCATTCTCGCATCTGAAAAACGAATACGGCCGTCGGCAGTGCCAGCGCGGCTGTCCCGATCGCGCCCCATCGGACGCGACTGCCCGCTGGCGAAATCCCCCAGATGGCGACGCCGGAGAGCAGGGCGATCGGGGGCAGCAGGCCCGCGACCGTGTACTTGAAGAACATCCCCGCGGATACCGAGAGAGCTATGCCCGTCCACGAGAAGATGTTACGCGGTTCCCTGAGGATGCGAACCATGAAAAAAACGGCGACAGCAAAGACCGGGAGTGTGAACGCGTCCGAGGCAAAGACTACCGAATGGATGACCCGAAACGGAACAAGGGTGACCAGCGCGGCTGCCGAATAGCGCAGTTGGCGCTGCCGAAGGCTCGCCCAGAGAAACAGGTAGACAATCCAGAGCGCCAGGCTGTTGAGCAGAAGAAACGCCAGTGCGATGAATTCCGAGTAATGGGTTGAGCTGACGTGCCTGAGGAACAGGCTCCCGAACCAATAGAGGCCGGGCGGGTCGGTTTCCTTGTAACTGTAGCCCCCGGGGAACGTGAGAAGGAGGAGGCGGTGCAAGTAGAAATCCTGCCCCATGTAGCCATAGTGCAGAATGCCCCTGAGTCCCAGAATCAGCCCGGCGGCCGAGAGCGAGCAAAGGAACACCAGATCCTTCGCGGCGAGGCAATCCGCCATCTTGGGTGTTGGGTCTGCTGGCACAAAAGTCCCGGTCGTTTCAACAGTCCGGAAAACGCTATAGCAGCGTGATTCGAGGCGAGCAACCTGGGCTCCGAAAACGGGCTCGGCAAGCGCGGTCGCATCGAGCTCGCGCGCAGTCGGGCCGGCCGCCGGTTGTTGCTTGATTTCTCCAGGGCCGCTTCGCACGATCCCCGGTTTTAGCGGAGGCGGTCCCGCGCGACTCCAGCTTACCCGCCGCCATCAGGCCATAACCCCCCACACCCATGCAAGTCACGCTCTCGTGGCTCGATTACCTGATCCTGCTTACCTACACCGGCTTCGTCGTCGGCATTGGATTCGCCCTCAGGAAGTACATGAAGAGCTCGTCGGACTTCCTCACTTCCGGCCGCTCGATCCCGACGTGGGTCACGGGCCTGGCGTTCATCTCGGCGAACCTGGGCGCGCTCGAGCTCGTGGGCATGGCCGCCAGCGGCGCGAAGTACGGAATCATAACGGCCCATTTCTACTGGGTGGGCGCGATTCCGGCGATGGTGTTCCTCGCGGTGTTCATGATGCCGTTCTACTACGGCTCGAGGGCCCGCTCGGTGCCGGAGTACCTCAAGATGCGCTTTGACGAGCGCGTGCGCGCGCTCAACTCGGTCTCGTTCTCCGTGATGACGGTCTTCGCCTCCGGCATCTCGATGAACGCGCTGGCCAAGCTCCTGCACCTGCTCCTCGGGTGGAACTACCACGCGAGCCTCTGGATCTGCTCGGCGGTCGTGCTGGTCTACGTGCTGAAGGGCGGGCTCACATCGGCCATCTACACCGAGGTGCTGCAGTTCTTCATGATCGTCCTCGGCTTCTCGCCCGTCGTCTACCTCGGCCTCAAGGACGTGGGCGGCTACGCCGCGCTGACCAACCTGCTCCGGGGGGTCGCCGTCAATCCCAGCTCCCTCCACCTGAGGGAGCCTGGGATCAGCTACAACGCCAACGCCTGGACGAGCGCCTGGCAGTCGCTGCTCGCCGGCCCGCTCCACAACCCGATGGGAGTCGACTGGTTTGCCATGGTCTTCGGCCTGGGCTTCGTCCTGTCGTTCGGCTACTGGTGCACCAACTTCCTGGTCGTTCAGCGCGCCATGGCCGCCCGAAACATGACCGCCGCGCGCAACACCCCGCTCGTGGCGGCGGTTCCGAAGATGCTATTCCCGGCCCTCGTCATACTGCCGGGCATGATCGCCGTGGGGCTCATGACCATCCCGTCCAAGGGCTACCGGATCCCGGCGCCGATCCTCGACTCGGCGGTGTACGCCAGGGCGACGGCCGCCGTCGCCGCCTCGGCGGACCTGCCCCCGGACCAGGCCCTGAAGGCGGTCAGCGACGCCGTCGGCAAGCGGATGGACGCCGAGAAGGTGGCCGCGCTCGTCAGGGCCTACGCCGCGAAGCCGCTGGCGCCGGCCGCCTTCAACGACCGGCTCTGGAACGCGGTCGCAGAGTACGACTACGACGGGGTGATCCTCTCGCTGGTGAAGCGCTACTGCCCGCCGGGCCTTCTCGGGCTCGCGCTGACGGGCCTGCTGGCCTCGTTCATGTCGGGCATGGCGGGCAACGTGACCGCGTTCAACACGGTGTGGACCTACGACCTCTATCAGGCGTACATAGCGCCCAAGAGGAGCGACGAGCACTACATGAGGATGGGGCAGGCCGCGACCCTGGTGGGCATCCTGGCGAGCATCGGCTGCGCGTACTTCGCGGCTCTGTACAACAACGCCATGGACATCATCCAGCTGGTGTTCGCCTTCGTGAACGCGCCCCTCTTCGCCACGTTCCTGCTCGGCATGTTCTGGAAGCGCACCACGGGCACGGGCGCCTTCCTCGGCCTGCTGTTCGGGACGCTCGCCTCCGGCGTCGTCCACGCCCTCACCATAGCCCAGGGCAACGTGCCCGGCTTCAAGGGCGGCTACCTGGCGGTCGCCCACACCTTCCCGAGCGAGATGGCCCAGAACTTCTGGCTGGCCGTGTTCGCCTTCGTCGTCTGCTTCTCGCTGACGGTGGGGATCTCGCTGGCGACCCGGCGCAGCAAGTCGGACGAGGAGCTCTCGGGCCTGGTCTATTCGCTGACGCCGAAGATCAGGGACGAGGGCGTGGCCTGGTACGCGCGCCCGGCCGTCATAGGCACGGCCCTCCTCGGGGCGTGCGTCGTCCTCAACCTCATCTTCTGGTAGAAAGGAACTCCTATGGGACTCGATATCCGCTGGCCGATCGGCCTCATGTTCTCGCTCGTCGGGCTGCTGATGACGGTCTACGGCTTCGTCACCCGCGACGACGCCGAGGTGTACCGCCGCTCGCTCGGCATAAACATCAACCTCATCTGGGGCCTCCTCCTCCTCGTCTTCGGGGCCCTCATGCTCCTCCTCGCCTCGCGCAAGCGGGGCGGCGGCGGGCCGCCGGGCCGGGGCTAGCTGTGAAGTTTCAATAGGTTGTCCCCGCGGGCGGGCCTGGGCTATCTCAGGGCCAGCTCGGTCGCCGCGTCGAAGAGGTGGGCGTGGGAGAGGTCGAAGGTGACCTGCACCTTCTGGCCGGCGTCGAACCGGTCCGTCGGGCTCACCCGGGCGATGAACGAGGTCGCGCCCGTGAACAGGTAAAGGAGCGTCTCCGCCCCCATGGGCTCGGCCACCTCCACCCGCACCTCGGCCGTGCGGCCCGGGTCAGGCGAGGCGACGAGGAGCGAGTCGTGGATCGCCTCCGGGCGCACGCCCAGGACGACGGGCCTGTCGAGGTGGCCGGAGGACCTGCCCGCCAGCACCTCGTCCAGGGCTATCGTCAGCGGCGCGCCGCCCGGGTTGTCCTCGACGAACGAGACGTGGTCGCCGGCCCTGCGCAGCGTGCCCCTGAAGAAGTTCATGGGCGGCGAGCCGATGAAACCCGCGACAAAGAGGTTGGCCGGGCGGTTGTAGAGCTCGAGCGGCTCCGCCACCTGCATTATGTTCCCGTCCTTCATCACGCAGATCCGGTCGCCCATCGTCATCGCCTCCACCTGGTCGTGCGTCACGTAAATCATGGTCGCCCCGAGGCGGACGTGCAGCTTCGAGATCTCGGTGCGGGTCAATACGCGCATCTTCGCGTCCAGGTTCGAGAGGGGCTCGTCGAAGAGGAAGACCTTCGGCTTGCGCACGATCGCCCGGCCGAGGGCCACCCGCTGGCGCTGGCCGCCCGAGAGCGCCTTCGGCTTGCGCTCGAGGTAGCCCTCGAGTCCGAGCATCGTCGCCGCCTCGCGGACGCGCGCCTCGATGTCCGCCTTCGGAAACTTCCGCAGCCTCAGGCCGAAGGCCATGTTCTCGTAGACCGTCATGTGCGGGTACAGCGCGTAGTTCTGGAAAACCATCGCGATGTCGCGGTCCTTCGGCAGCACCTCGTTGACCACCTGGCCTCCGATCGCGACGGTCCCGGAGGTTATCTCCTCCAGGCCGGCGATCATCCGCAGCGTGGTCGACTTGCCGCAGCCGGACGGGCCCACGAGGACCATGAACTCCCTGTCCTCGATCTCCAGGGTGATGTTCTTGACGGCGGCCACCCCCGGGCCGCCCTTCTCGGGGAATATCTTGAGCAGGTTCTCGAGTACGACTCGCGCCATGGGGGTGGGATTGTGTGGGACAGGCCGGCCGGGACCGCCCGGAAAAAGGGTCTTGCCAGCGGATTTGTCGCTAAACAGAACGTTTGCTTCGCGCTGGCAACTCCAAAGATTTCGCGCAAGCCCCGTATCCGGGCCAGTGATGCGCCTGGGTCCGGGCGCCGCGCGCGCCGTCGGGAGGCCGCCGCGAGCCCATGACCCACCAGGCGCCAACAGACCGATCCGGCCCGCGACGGGGCGCCCTCGCCGCGCCCCGGGAGGGCTGACCCAGGGGCGATGAACCGCTTTGGCATAGACCTCGGGGGGACGAAGATCGAGGGCGCCGTCGTGGATTCCTCGAGGCCCGACTGCGCCGTGTGCCGCCTGCGCGTCCCCACGGGGAGCGCCCGCGGCTACCGCCACGTGATCGGGCAGGTGGCCCGGCTTGTCGGGATGCTCGAGCGCGAGTCGGGCATCGGGCGCCCGGCCCTGATCGGGATCGGTACGCCGGGGGTCATCGACCCGTCGACGGGCGTCCTCAAGAACTCCAACTCCACGTGCCTCAACGGGCGGCGCGTCCGAGAGGACCTCGCCGCGGCGCTCGGCGCCGGGGTGCGGCTCGCGAACGATGCCAACTGCTTCGCGCTCGCTGAGGCCATGTTCGGCGCCGGGCGCGGCCGCAAGGTCGTCGTGGGGCTCATCCTCGGGACCGGCATCGGCGGCGGCATCGTCGTCGACGGGCGGGTGCTCGACGGCCTGCACGGGATCGCGGGCGAATGGGGCCACAATCCGATGTGCGGGGAGCATGCGCCCTGCTACTGCGGGCGCCGGGGCTGCGTGGAGACGGTCATATCCGGGCCGGCCCTCGAGCGGTTCTACGCCCGGCGCACGGGCAGGCGCCTGAGCCTGCCCGAGATCGCGTCCCGGGCGGCGGGCGGGGAGCGGCCGGCCGTGGCGACCCTGCGGCGGCTGCAGGCCAAGTTCGGCGAGGCGATAGCCGCCGTAATCAACATCGTGGACCCGGACGCGGTCGTGATCGGCGGGGGCGTGGGCAACCTCGACCTGCTCTACACCGAGGGGACGCGAAAGGCGGTCCTGCGCCACCTCTTCAACATGGAGGTCCGCACCGAGTTCCTGAGGCCCATCCTCGGGGACAGCGCCGGGGTGTTCGGCGCCGCCATGCTCAGCGCCTCGTCCAGGCCCGGAGCTCGGCCAGGAGGAAGTCCTCCAGCGCGGCGGACTCGTTCAGGTTGACGCGAAGCAGGGAGGCGGCGCGCTCGAGGCTGTCGATCGAGGCGGCCAGCGGGCGTGCGACGGCGCCGTCGCCCGCCTCCATCAGCTGGATGGCGTGCGCGCGCGTGGCCCTCTCGAGGTCCGCAAACATCCGCAGGCGCAGTCCGACGGCGACCTCGGCCTCGATGGCGGCCAGTTCCCCCTCCTCGAGCCCCTCGGGCAGGGACGCCTTCCTGCGCGCCACCTCGGCGGCGCTCGCCCTGTCGAGCATGGCGCCGAAGCGCGCGAGCAGCCCGTAGAGGGCGAAGATGACCTCGGCGGCCGCGCGGCCCGGCCCGAGGCCGCGGCCGAGGCGAACGAGCCACGCGCGGTAGTCGGCGAGCCAGGCCTCCCATCCGTCGACGGGGACGGACGAGGACAGGCCCGTGATGCGAAAGTGGAGCACCCGGCTGCGGATCGTGGGCAGGAGGGCGTGCGGGCGGCCGGTGAGCAGGAGGAGGGTCGTGTCGGCGGGCGGCTCCTCGAGCGTCTTCAGGAAGACGTTCGCCGCTGCCGCGTTCATGCGGTCGGCGTCGTGGAGCACGGCGACCTTGCACCCGGCGACGCTCGGGGAGACGTTGACGCGCCTGACCAGGTCCCGCACGGCGTCGACGGTGATGGAGCGCGACTTGCCAGCGGGCCGGACCTGGAGGCAGTCCGGGTGGCGGTCGGGCGGGTAGGGGGACGGACCGGACAACCCCCGCCTAAGCAGCCGGTCGGCGAGGGCCAGGGCGGCGAGCGAAAGGCTCTCGGGGTCGTCCCCCGCCATGAGGATGCCGTGGGAGAGGCGCCCGCGGCCTATGGCCCTCTCGATGACGGCTACGGCCGGTGTGCCCGCGAGCGCGGGCGGCCAGGGGACCGCTCCGGGCGTCATCAGCCGATCCGGGACCGGACCGCATTCCAGATGAGCTTCTCTATCGCGGCCTCGGTCTTTCGCCCGTCGACGACGACAAAGCGCTTGGGCATCCCCTTGGCCAGCAGCAGGTAGCCCGCGCGGATCTTGTCGTAGAAGTCGATGTTCTCGCGCTCCATCCGGTTCGGGAGGTCCGAGGCGCGCTGGCGGATCCGCGCGAGCCCCACCTTCGTCGGCACGTCGATGACGATGGTGAGCTCCGGCATCACGTTGCCCACGGCGAAGCGGTTGATCTTGTTCACCGGGTCCGCCGCCAGGTTGCGCCCGATGCCCTGGTAGACCGTGGAGGAGTCGAGGTACCGGTCGCTCAGGACGATGGCCCCGCGCACGAGGGCCGGCAGGATCACCTCGCGGACGAGCTGCGCCCGGGCGGCGGCGAAGAGGAGCAGCTCGGTCTCCGGCGTCATCTCGTCGCCCTTCGAGTTGTGGACGATGATGCTGCGGACCTGCTCGCCGATCTCGGTGCCGCCGGGCTCGCGCACGGTGACCACGTCGCGGCGCAGCTTCTGCAGGCGCTCGGCCAGCCGGGCGATCTGCGAGGTCTTCCCGCTGCCCTCGGAGCCCTCGAATGAGATGAGTTTGCCGGGTTTCTTCGTCTTCTTAGCCATCTGCGGGCGAGGTTGGGGCAATTCGCGGCGTTTGGCGAGGAACGTTTGATTCAATTGGACGTGTCCGTCAAAAACTCCAACTCTCGGTGCATGTCCGCGCATCTCGCTGCCCCTCTCGCGTCAACAAACATCTTCGAGATCTTCCAGCACTGCGACATCGTGGGCCAGGTGATCTGCTGCGGCCTCGCCGTGTTCAGCATCGTCGCCTGGGCCGTCATGTTCGGCAAGAGGAGCGAGCTCAACGCCCTGCGCCGGCTGAACCACTCCTTCGAGCGCCACCTGAGGAACGAGAGGAGCCTGCTCGAGCTTCCCGACACCCTGCGCAACCGGAGGGACATACCCTACGCAGACCTCCTCACCGACGCGATCGAGGCCTACTGGAAGGCCGCCGCCATCGGCAAGGAGAAGGGGATGGACACGCTGCGCTTCCGCCTCGAGCACGCGGAGAACGCGCTCCAGCGGGCCCTGGCCCGCCAGACGCTGCGCTACGAGTCCAACATGGTCTTCCTGGCCTCGATCGTCTCCGGGGCGCCCTTCCTCGGACTCCTCGGGACCGTCTGGGGCGTCATGGACGCCTTCAGCGCGATCTCCGTCCAGCAGTCGGCGACCGTGCAGGCCCTGGCGCCGGGCGTGTCGGCCGCGCTCCTGACGACGATATCGGGCCTGCTGGTTGCCATCCCCTGCCTCTTCGGGTACAATCTGCTCTTCGCGATGACGAAGAGGCTGATCACGGAGCTCGAGAACTACGCGAGCTCGCTCGCGGACAGGCTCGAGCTGGAGTCGAAGTAGCATCCGCCGGCGAAACCCGCGCCCCATGGCAAGGACCTTCAGACGCCCCCGCCCGTCCCACCCGATCGCGGAGATGAACGTGACGAACCTGATCGACCTCGGCTTCACGCTGCTGATCATCTTCATGATCGCGACGCCGCTCATCAACCAGGAGCAGACGATCCCCGTCACGCTCCCGGCCGAGTCCAGGAGCCCCCAGGCGAAGGCGGACAAGAGCACGCACTTCGTCGCGATATCGATCGACGCGAAGGGCAACACGTACCTCGACGAGCGGCCGGTCCCGGTCGGGATGGCCGAGCTGCGCAGCCGTCTCAGGCTCTACGCGGCCGAGGCCAAGCCGCCCGTGATTAGGATCCGCGGCGACGCGCGCGTCCCCTACGAAAGGATCATCCAGCTGATGGACGAGCTGAAGAAGGCGAACCTCCTCAAGTTCACCTTCGACACCATGCCCATGACGAAATGACCCCGCGCTCGCTCGGTGCCTACGCCATCTCGGCGCTGATCCACGGCGCCGTGGCCCTCCTCGTCCTTTTCTTCAGCTTCGCGGCGGAGAGCGTCGTCCAGGACAAGCCCAAGATCTTCGAGCTGGTCGCCGGCGCCGGCGACAACTACGCAGCCACGGTGGCCCCCGCGCTCGGGATGCCCAGGGGCTCGAGGAGCGTCGTCGCCGCGCCGACGCCCGCCCCCGTGCCGGTCCAGCCGGCCCGGCCCGCGGCCGCCCCGAGCGCTCCGGCGAAGCCCGCGAAGGCGCCCGACCTGGTCGCCGACCTGAAGCGCACGGAGGCCAGGCGCGAGGCCAGGCTCGAGGCCCGCTACAAGAAGGAGCAGGAGGCGGAGCAGAAGCGGCTCGCGGAGGAGGAGCGCCTGCGCCAGCTGGCGGAGGCGAAGGCGGCGAAGGCGGCGCACATCGACGCCGAGGGGATCCGCGAGGGCGTGATCGGGGGCTCCGTGGAGAACAAGACGGGCGGGGCCGGCGGAAAGGCGCTGACGCGCGAGGAGGGCAGCGAGCTCGACGCGTACTTCTCGCTCCTCAAGTCCAGGATCAAGGAGAACCACGTCCCGCCCGAGGGCGTGAGCGACACCCTCGAGGCCCGGGTGGAGTTCCTGCTCGCCTCCAACGGGTCCCTCTCCGAGGTCAGGATCGCCAGGTCGTCCGGCAACGCCGAGTTCGACCGGTCGGTGGTCGAGGCCTGCGAGCGCACCCGCTCGATCGGTCCCCGTCCGGACGGCCGCAGCGAGATCGTGCAGATGACGATCAGGATGCGCGAGGAAGAGACGCCCTGAGGCATCCCTTTCGAACCGGAACAGCCAACCCCCCCTCCCCATGAACCAACGCCCCAGCCGGCACTGCCTCGCGTACCTCCTCCTCGCGGCCCCCCTCGCCGCCCAGGCCCCGTCGACGGCGCCGTACAGGGACCCGTCGCAGCCGGTCGAGGCGCGGGTCTCGGACCTGCTCCAGCGCATGACGCTCGAGGAGAAGGTGGCGCAGCTCCAGGGCTTCCGCCCGAAGGACCCGCACGTCTTCGACGAGCAGGGCAACTTCACGGGCGGCACCGACGCCGCCGTCCTCTACAACGGGGCCGGCTCCGTGTGGGCGGGGGGCAGGGACCGGTTCATGCACTCGCCGAAGGAGGTCGTCGCCCGCATGAACTCCGTCCAGAAGTACATGCGCGAGAAGACCCGCCTCGGCATCCCCGTCTTCTACATCGCCGAGGTCCTCCACGGGTACATGGCCGCCGGCGCGACGAGCTTCCCGCAGGCGATCGCCCTCGGGGGGACCTGGGACACGGCGCTCGTCGAGCGCGTCTTCAGCGCGACGGGCCAGGAGGCCGGCCTGCGCGGCATCCGCCAGGTCCTGGGCCCGGTCCTCGACGTCGCCCGCGATCCCCGGTGGGGGCGCTTCGAGGAGTGCTACGGCGAGGACCCGTACCTGGTCTCGCGCATGGGAATGGCCGCGATCTTCGGGCTGCAGGGCAGGGGCCCGGCCATCGACCGGGAGCACGTCGCCGTCACGCTCAAGCACTTCGCCGGGCACGGCGAGCCGCAGGGCGGCCGCAACATCGCGCCGGTGAACTACTCCGAGAGGGAGTTCAGGAGCGTCCACCTGTACCCCTTCGAGATGGCCGTCCGCGTGGCGCACGCCCACTCGATCATGGCCTCGTACAACGAGTGGGACAGCGTCCCGAATCACGTCAACCACAGGCTCCTCACGGACATCCTGAGGGGCGAGTGGGGGTTCGACGGATACGTGATGGCGGACGGCGGGGGCGTCGAGTCGGTCGTCGACGAGCACCACGCCGCCGCCTCGTACGCCGACGCCGGGATCCTGTGCATCGAGGCCGGCCTCGACTACGGCGGGGGGGGCCGGGGCAACTGCTTCGCGCCGCTTGCGGAGGAGGAGAGGGCCGGGAAGGTATCGATGGCGGCGATCGACCGCGCCGCGGCCAACGTGATCCGCGTCAAGTTCCTGTGCGGGCTCTTCGACCGGCCGTACGCCGATCCGGCGGACGCGGAAAGGGTGACGAACACCCCGGAGCACCGGGCCCTGGCGCGGCTGGCGGCCGACGAGGCGGTGGTTCTGCTCAAGAACGCCAACCACACCCTTCCTCTCGACCCGGCCAAGATAAAGACCCTGGCGGTCGTCGGGCCCAACGCGGCCGACATACACCTCGGGGGCTACTCCGCCGTCCCCATGGAGGGGGTCAGCGTCCTCCAGGGCATCCGGGACTTCGCGGGCACGTCGATGCGCGTCCTTTACGCCGAGGGCTGCAAGCTGACCACGAACTACGCCTCCGGCTGGCTCGTCAACGAGAACCCCGTTCTCGACGACCCGGCGAACGACTCGCGCATGATCGAGGAGGCCGTGGACGTGGCCCTGAGGAGCGACGCGGTGGTCCTCGTCCTCGGGGAGAACGAGATGCTCCGGCGCGAGGCGTGGAGCGAGCAGCACCAGGGCGACCGCGACAGCCTGGACCTCGTGGGCAGGCAGAGGGACCTGGCGGCGGCGATGATCGCCACCGGCAAGCCCGTCGTCGTGCTGCTCATCAACGGCGGCCCCCTCACCGTCAACTACCTGCAGGAGCACGCCCCGGCCATCGCCGAGTGCTGGTACCTGGGCGAGGAGACCGGCTCGGCGGTGGCCGACGTGCTCTTCGGCAGGGTGAGCCCGAGCGGCAAGCTGACGGTCACGTTCCCGCGCTCGGTCGGGCAGCTGCCCTGCTACTACGACCACAGCCCGTCGCGCTACAGGGGCTACGTGCTGGCCGACTCGACCCCGCTGTACCCCTTCGGCTACGGGCTCAGCTACGCGAGCTTCGACTACAAGAACCTGCAGGTCTCGCCGGCGGCGATCGAGCGCGGCGGCGCCGCCCAGGTGACGGTCGACGTCACCAATTCGGGCGCCGTCAAGGCGGACGAGGTGGTCGAGCTCTACATCCACGCGCCGGTCAGCCTCCCCGTCCGGCCGGTCGAGGAGCTGAAGGACTTCGCGCGGGTGACGCTCAATCCCGGCGAGACGCGCACGGTCGCCTTCACCCTGACTCCGGACAAGCTCGAGGCCTACGACATGAGCATGAGGCGGACCGTCCAGCCGGGGGAGATCGAGGTGCTGGTCGGAGGGTCCTCGGCCGACGTCCTCAGGGCCAAGCTTCGGGTGGAGTAGGGCGCCGCCCGGCGCCAATCGGAGCGATTCGATTGCAACGCGGGGCGGCGGGGGTTAGGTTCCCAGCGGTAACACTGCACGCACACCCGAGGCATGCACCCGAGACCATGAGCGCCCCCAGAATTCGTCGGCCGATGGCGTGCGCGCTGGGGCTCCTCGCGGCGGCGCTCGCGGGCGGCCGGTCGGCGAACGCGGAGGAGTTCGAGGCCGTGTCGTCGACGACAAGCTCCGACTACGTCCGCGCCAGGCTTCCGGACGGGTCGTTTCAGCAGGAGACCTACGCCTTCGGCAAGGGGGGCTACTGGAGCGGCCCCCTGGACGACAAGAGCATCGACAGGATGGACTTCATGGCCGTGGCGCGGGCGATCGCCGGCCCGCTCGCGGGCCAGCGCTACGTGCCGTCGCAGGACCCCACGACGACCAGGCTGCTGATCATGGTCTACTGGGGCACCACCCACGCGCCCGAGCGCGCCTCCAATTCGCCTGAGTACGAGATGGCGGTGGATTCCGTCGCGCACATCCTGGACTACGGAAAGAAGCCCACGAGCACCCCGGGGCCGAAGGGCACCACGCTTCTCTCGGTCAACAGCGGCATGACCCTCAAGCAGTCGAACGCCGAGCTCGACGCGCTGCTTCCCGTCGAGGCCGAGAACCGGATGCGCGACGACCAGGACCGGCGGACGGCCGCCCTGCTGGGCTACGGCTCCTGGTGGAACGCCTACGCCGGGATAGACCACGCGGGCACGGCCATCGACCGGCGCTGGCAGGACATGATCGGCGAGCTGGAGGAGTACCGCTATTTCGTGATCCTCATGGCCTACGACTTCCAGCTCATGCGCAAGCAGAAGAAGCACAAGCTGCTGTGGGAGACGCGCTACAGCATCAGCGAGCACCAAAGCGAGTTCGACAAGCAGCTGGCGGCCATGACACTGGATGCCTCGCGATACTTCGGCCAGAACACGGGCGGCCTGGTCCACACGTCGGAACCCGCGGGCCGGGTCGAGATTGGCGAGGTCAGGTCCCTCGGCGTCGTGCCGGAAAAGTGAGCCGGCTCGCGGCGCCGCCCCTGGGAGAGGGGGCCGGCGCGGATCCGCTCAAACGGGGCGCGGGAGCCCCGGCGCCAGCCGTGGCGAACGACGGATCGGGCCTTGGCCAATCCGCCTAACCGCTCGTGAGTCCCGCGCTCCGGCTTCCGCGGCGCAGCGCGGCCCGCGGGGGCAGCACGCACGAGTAGCCCTCCCGGGCCAGGTGGTCTAGCACGAGCTCGACAAACCTCAGGCGGTGCTCAGGGGTTGCCCCTCCCTCGTGCGAGAGCAGGATAGCCCCCGGCCTGATGCCCCGGGCGATCCTCCTGAGGGCCCGCTGCGGGTCATGGCCCGCGCCGTCGAATCCCCGGGCGCTCCAGAGGACCAGGTCCATGCCCCGGGCCGCGAGCTGGGGCTGGAGGAAGGGACTCCTCACGCCGACCGGCGGGCGGAAATAGCGCTCGAAGGGCGCGTCAGCCGCGAGGAGGGCGCCGGCGCAGCGGTCGATCTCCGAGGCGATGCGCCGCGGGGAGGCGAGCCAGAAGTCCCCGGCTGGATGGCTCTGCGTGTGGTTGCCGATCGTGTGGCCCTCGGCGACGATGCGCCGCGCGAGCTCCGGGTGCCTCTGCACCTGGGCGCCCACGACGAAGAACGTCGCCCGGGCTCCATGGGCCCTGAGGAGCTCCAGGACGCGCGGCGTGGTGGATGAGTCGGGCCCGTCGTCTATCGTCAGCCACACCTCGCGCCGGTCCGTGGCGAACGCGGTGGCCGCGGGGCCGAAGCCCTGCGCGGAGGCCAGGATGAACTGCAGGAACAGCCACGGGTCCGGCGCGAAGAACACGAGGGCGCCGGCCACGGGGTAGCGCCCTGCGGCGAGCGCGATCCCGCACACCTTGAGCGAGAGGACGACGGCGATCCAGGCTTTCACGCGGGCCGGAGCGAGACCCGGGAGCCGTGGGCGACCCTCTTGACGAGCGGCACGTATTTCTGGATGCGACAGACCGCGAGGAACACGTAGAACCTCCACCGCAGGGGCCAGGTGAGCCTCGCGTGTCCCGCCACGATCGAGGTCAGCGCCGCGTTGAGCCCGAGAGGGGGCTTCTGGGTCATGAACACCGAGAAGCTGTCGTTGTCGTAGAAGACGTCGATGAGCCTGCGAAACACCGCGCAGTGCGCCTTGAGCCGGCGCGTGTAGCGGCGCTGCTCCGCCCGCGACAGGGGCCTCCCCGCGGCGTGCGCCCGCGCGATCGCGCCAATGGCGGCCTCGGCGGAATGGACCGAAAGATACACCCCTGAGGAGAAGATCGGGTCGAAGAAGCCCGCGGCATCGCCGGCGAGGACCACCCGGCTCGAGGCGAAATCCCTCCTGACGTAGCTGTAGTCGGCGGTGACGCGGAAGGGCGCGACGGCGCGCGCCTCCCCCATGAGCGAGGACAGGCGCGGGGATCCCGCGACGGTCTCGTGGAAGACGGCCGCCGGGTCCCCGGACCGGCGCAGGGCGCCGGCCGAGGTCACAAGGCCGACCGAGGTGCGCTCGGCGCCGATGGGGATGATCCAGAACCAGCCGTCCTCCAGGCGGACGACGATGATGTTGCCCCCCCTTGGCCCGGGCGCCCGGCGCACGCCCTCGAAGTGGCTGTAGACGGCCGCCCTCCTCGGGAAGTGCGCGGGGTCGAGGACCCGCTTAATCGGGCTCTCGTAGAGGTTGTCGCGGCCCCCGGCGTCGACGACCCACCGCGCGGCGAGGCTCTCGCGCTCGCCTCCCTCGCGCTCCAGGACCGCGGTCACCGAGTCGCGGACAGGCGCGAGCGCGCGCACCGTCGTCTCCATCCTCACGTGGGCCCCCAGGCTCCGGGCGTGGTCGAGGAGGATGGCATCGAACCTCGAGCGCTCCACCTGGAACGTCCAGTCGAGGCCGGGCACGCAGCCCTCCGAGAAGACGATCTCCTTGCCCTCGGCGCCGTCGGCGAGCGCGAACTCGGCGCCCAGCTTCCTGACGAAGCCCGCGGACTCGAGCTTCGGCCAGGCCCCGGTTGCGCGGAGGACCGAGTTGGCCATGGGCAGGAGCGACTCGCCGATGTGGAAGCGCGGGAACCGCTCCCGTTCCGCGACGCACACCGACAGGCCCCTTTGGCGGGCGAGCGCGGCGGCGCAGCTTCCGCCCGGGCCGCCCCCGATCACCAGGACGTCGAAGTCGGTGGCTTCCATGGCCGCAACCGTACCGCCGCGCCTCCGCCCTGACCAAGCCGGAAATTGCTTGTCCGCGGGGCCTTGCTGGGAATAGGTCGGGACCCATGACGTTCTCATTCGCCTTCGGCGAGCCGGGCGACGAATCCCGCGGCACCCTGGGACTGGGGCTGCCGCTCCTAGGGGGCGAGGCGGCAGAGGAGGTCCTCGGGCAGGCGGGCCGCGACGGCGCCGGCGGGGTCTTCTCGCTCTGGCGCGGGCCGGCTGGCCTCGCCGGGTGGGCCCGGGCGCGGCCCGGGGACGACCTCGAGGGCGTCGCGATGCGCCTTTACGCGCAGCTCCTCGCACATGCGCAGGGCCTTAGCCTTTACAGGACCTGGAACTGCATCCCGCGGATCAACGAGACCGGGCCCGGCGGCCTCGAGAACTACCGCGCCTTCTGCAAGGGCCGGTCGCTCGCCTTCGAGGCCGCCCTGGGTAGGGGCTTCAAGCGGCGCCTTCCGGCATCGACGGCCGTCGGGACGGCCGGGGCCGATCTGACCGTCGTCTTTCTCGCCGGCGACCGGGCCGCGTGCTACCTGGAGAACCCGGCGCAGGTTCCCGCGTACGAGTACCCCGCGGAGCACGGGCCCCGGCCCCCCAGCTTCGCGAGGGCGGCCCTGGTCGAGGGGGCCGCCGGGCTGGACGCCTTCGTGTCGGGGACCTCGGCCATAAGGGGCCACGCCACCGTCGCGCCCCATGACACCAGGGGCCAGCTCGACTGCACGCTCGAGAACCTGAGGCTCGTGTCCAGGGCCTGCGGCCTGGGCGACGGGCTCGGGGCCGGACAGGGCGGGCGGCACTTCAAGGTGTACCTGCGAAACCCGTCGGACTGCCCCTCGGTGGCCCTTGAGATGGAGCGGCGCGTCCTCGCGCCCGGCGACCGCGTGAGCTACCTCGGCGCCGACATCTGCCGGTCGGCGCTCAACGTCGAGATCGAGGTGGCCGTGCGGGGGGCGCACAGGATCTGACGCAGCCTCACGGTGTCCCTCTTCCCGCGGGGCGTCAGCGGGAACTCCCGCACGGCGACGATCCGCCCAGGGATCTTCCAGGAGGCGAGGCGGCCGAGGAGCAGCCGGCGGATCTCGGGGGCCCGCAGGTCGGTGGCCACGGCCGCGGCGAGCGGAGCCTCGCCCCCGGCTGCGCCGTGCGCGAAGGCGTCGCGGATCCCGGGGACGGACCTCATGGCCGCCTCGACCTCGGCGAGGTCGAGGCGGCGGCCCCCGACCTTCACGACGCGGTCGGTGCGCCCCAAGAGGACGAGTTCCCCCATGCCGTTGACCGAGGCGCGGTCCGCCGGCGAGAAGCGGCCGCGGCCGAGGACCGCCGGGCTCGAGACGGTGATTCGCCCCCGGGGGCCGGGGGTTATGCTCACTCCCTCGAGCGGCTTGCCGACGCTCCGGCCCTCCAGGGTGGCCCGGCCGCTGGAGTCGAAGGCGATCCCCCCCGTCTCGCTCGTCCCGTAGAAGCCGTGCACCCGGACCCCGAACTTCGCCGCAAAGGCGCGGGCGACCTCGGGGGGCAGCGGCGAGCCCGCCGAGATGACGAGGCGGACGCTCCGGAAGGAGTCGCGCGGCACGTCGCTCTCGACCAGGGCCGCAAGGATCGGCGGCACCGCGGGGAAGACCGTGGGGCGCAGCCGCAGCGCGTCCAGGGCGATCGCCTGGGGCAGGGCGCTCGCCAGGCAGACGACCCGCGTCCCCTGCGCGACGAGCGGCAGGACAAGGTTGCCCAGGCCGTACGAGTAGCCCAGGGGGATGACCGCCAGGTTGGAGTCGCCGGGGCGGATGCCCATCGACCGGCAGATCTGCCGGCCGTCGGCCTCCATCTGGGAGTGGGTGGCGGGGAGCCCCCGCGGGCTCCCGCTCGAGCCGCTCGTGAGCTTGACGAGGCACTCGGCGCCCCGCCGCCGGCGCGCGCCCCCCCCTGGGCCGGGGGACGCCGCGGGCGCCGGCCCTCCCGCGCGCCATATCCACGCGGCCCCGACCGACGACGCGGCCGCAAGCTGCGCCGCCTCGGGTTCCGACGGGTCGATGGGGGCCGGGACCGCCCCGAGCGACAGGAGCCCGAGGAACACCTCGAACCATTCCGCGCCGTTCGGCACCGACATCGCGACGCGGCGCCCGGACACGGCACGCCCGACCGCCCCCCTGAAGGAGTCCGCCCAGCCGACCGCGGCCCTGTCGAGCGCGGACCGGGTCCACGTCGCGCCCCCCGATGCGTCAACCACGGCGACAGCCGCCGGGTCCCGGAGCACCGTGGCCGACCAGAGACGGTACAGGGTTGCTGCCATTCGTCCGAGCGTGGTTTGCCGGGCCCGCCGGGCGAGAAAAATTGCGGTTGTACATGGGGCGGGTATGGGCGCATACACGCCGGTTGAGCATGCGAGAGAACGACCAGTCCGGCCCCTGGGACGTGATCGTCCTGGGCGGCGCGCTTGCCGGCGCGTCGACGGCCCTATTGCTGCGCCGGCGGAACCCCAGGTGGCGCATCCTGATAGTGGAGAAGAGCGACCGGCTGGGCAGGCGCGTCGGCGAATCCACGGTCGAGACGAGCGCGTACTTCCTCGGGCGGGTCCTCGGGCTCACGGACCACCTGAACGAGAGGCACCTCGTGAAGCAGGGGATGCGCTTCTGGTTCCACAACGCCGAGACGCAGGGCCTTGCCGACTGCAGCGAGACCGGGCCGAGGTACAACGTGCGCTTCCCCGGCTACCAGGTCGACCGGGCCGTGCTCGACGAGGAGGTGCTCTCGAGGGCGGTGGCCGCCGGCGCGCGCCTGATGCGGCCGGCGCGGGTCGGCGACGTCGCGCTCGAGGAGGGCGGGATGCAGGCCGTCGCGTGGTCGCGCGACGACGGGACCAGCGGCACCGAGAGGGCCCGGTGGGTGGTCGACGCCTCCGGGGTCGCCGCGCTCCTCGCCCGGCGCAACGGCTGGCTCAAGCCCAACGCGGCCCACCCCATCGCGGCGTGCTGGAGCCGCTGGAGCGGCGTCAAGAGCCTCGACTCGCGCGAGTTCGCCGAGAGCCATCCCGATTGGGCCAGGCGGGCCACGGCCGTGCGATTCACGGCGACCAACCACGTCTGCGGCAGGGGATGGTGGTCCTGGTGGATCCCTCTCAAGGGCGGCGACACGAGCGTCGGCATAGTCTTCGACCAGCGGATCACCGACCTTCCCGGCGCGGGCCGGGTGGGGGACCGACTGAGGGAGTTCCTGATGGCGCATCCCGCCGCGCGCGAGCTTCTCAGGGACGCCGTCTTCCAGGAGGACGACGTCCACTTCCGGCGCAACTGCGCCTACAGCTCCTCGCGCTACGCGGGCGACGGATTCGTGCTCGTCGGCGACGCCGCGGCGTTCATGGACCCCTTCTACTCCCCAGGCATGGACTGGATAAGCTTCTCGGCGAGCGCCGCGGCCGCGCTCGTCGACAGCTGCCTGTCCGGGCGCAACGCCGGGGAGCGGGTCGCGCGCCACAACGCGAACTTCTCGGCGTCGCACGACCGATGGTTTGACGCGATCTACCGCGACAAGTACTTCTACATGGGTGACTTCGAACTCATGACGCTCGCGTTCCGCCTCGACCTCGGAAGCTACTACCTCGGGGTGGTGTCGAGGCCCTTCAGGCACGGGGTGGCCGCGCTCGAGACGCCGCCCTTTGCTCCGCACGGCGGCCGCGCCGCCGGGATCCTGATGGCCCTGTACAACCGCCGGCTGGCCGCGATCGCCCGGTCGCGGATGCGGCGGGGCACGTGGGGAAGGCGCAACAGCGGCCGCTACTTCGGCTTCATCAGCTACGAGCTCAACGGGCGGCTGCTGCCGCGGGTGGCGGGCCAGCTTCTCGTCTGGATCCTCCTCGAGGCGAGGGAGGGATGGAGGACCTGGTTCGCCCCCCGCACCCGCGAGGCCCCGTCGACCATACCGCGCGGCGCGCCGCTCAAGACCTGATTTCCCAATGAGCCCCGCGCCCGATCCCGCCCTGCCAGTCCCCGCCCTTGCCGGCTTCCCGCCGGAGGTGCGCGAAGCGTTCCAGCGCTACCGGACGGACGGCGACACCACGGCGGCCGAGAAGGTCGTCATCGCGGCCGCCGTCGACTACCGTCCCGCGGGCGCGGGCGTCGCCCGCGCCGTCACGGACGATACCCGGCTGATCGAGGATCTGGGCTACGACTCGGTCGCGGTCGCCGAGCTCGCCTTCTTCCTGGAGGACGTCTTTGACATGACGATAAGCAACGAGGACATCCTGGCGGTCAGGACGATCGCCGACCTGCGCGGCTGCGTCATGCGCAAGCTGGCCGGCAAGGCCGGCGCCGCGTGAACCCCGTCGTCACCGGCGTCGGCTTCATCACGCCCATCGGCAACGACCGCGACTCGGTCGGGCTGAGCCTCAGGGAGGGGCGCCACGGCATCGAGCGCGTCGAGTTCCTCGGCAACCCGGACCTGCCGGTCAAGGTGGCCGGCACCGTCAAGGGATTCAATGTGGAGTCGCCGAGGTGGCGCGAGTGGACCTGGCCCAGCGCCGTCCACATCCCGAAGGACGTCGTGCGCGGCCTCGCCCCGCACGGTGTCTACGCGTTCTGCGCCATCGAGCAGGCCCTCTCGCACGCCGGCCTCAGGGCCCCGGACATCGCGGGTGACCCCTCGACCGGGCTGTACTGCGCTTCAGCCGGCTCGGCGATGCTGCTTCACCACAACGTGGCGCAGATGAGGGCCGCCCGGGGCGCACGCGGCAACCCGCTCGGCGTCGTCAGCTCCATCGCCGGGACGCTCAACTTCAACCTGGGCGCGCACTACGGGATCATCGGGAACGTCTGCGGCTTCGTGTCGGCATGCACCTCGTCGAGCCACGCGCTCGGATACGCCGTCGACGACCTGCGGCTCGGCCGCCTGGACAGGGCCATCGTCGTGGGCGCCGAGGAGCTCAACGCCGACTCCCTCCTTCCCTTCGCCCACATGCGGGCGCTGTCGGGCTGCGCCGATCCCGGGACGGCCTCGTGCCCGTTCGACGTCAGGCGCAACGGCTTCGTCGGCGCCGGCGGGGCCGTGGCGCTGGTCGTCGAGGCGCCCGCCGCCGCGGCCAAGCGGGGCGCCCGCCCGCTGGCCGAGGCGTCGGGGTGGGGGCAGGCCGCGGACGGCTACAGCATCGCAGCCTCGCACCCGGAGGGGGCGGGCCTGCGGCTCGCGATGGAGCGGGCGCTCGCCGACGCCCGCGTCGGCCCCGGGGACATCGACCTCGTGAGCGCCCACGCCACCTCGACGCCCGTCGGTGACGCCGCCGAGGCCATCGCGATCGCCCGCGTCTTCGGCGGCCGCGGCCTGCACCCCGTTGTCAGCGCCACGAAGGGGCTCACCGGCCACTCGCTCTCGGTATCCGGCGTCATGCAGGCCGGATTCTGCATCCTGTCCATCTCCGGCGCCTTCATGCCGGGCAACCCGCACCTCGCCGAGGCCGCCCGGGAATGCGACGGCCTCGAGCTGCCCCGCGCGACGGTGGCCCGCGCTCCGGCGCGGATCCTGTCGAACAGCAGCGGCTTCGGCGGCAGCAACGTCTGCCACGTCTTTTCGGCGCCGGGTCGGTTTACGGGTTGAAGGCAGGGGCCCACTCCGGGCAAGATCCCATCCGCTACATGGCAGACCCACTCACCGCCAGGCTGAAGCAGCTGATAGTCGAGACTCTCCGCCTTGAAGGCATAAAGCCGGAGGAGATTCCCGACGGCGAGCCGCTGGTCGGCGGCGGCCTCTCGCTCGACTCGATAGACGCCCTCGAGCTCGTCGTGCGCCTCGAGAAGGAGTTCGGGATCAAGATCGCGAGCAGCGAGGAGGCGCGCAGCGCGCTCGCCAGCGTGTCGGCGCTGGCCGCCTACATACGCGAGCGGGGCGACCCGTCCAGGCTCCCGACCTGACGGCCGGCCCTTGCCAGAGCATCATGGCCGACTCCGCCGCACCCGTGAAGGTCGCCGAATGCGGATGCATCACGGCGCTCGGGGACGCGGGGGCGACGCACGCGGCCCTGCTGCGCGGCGAGTGCGCCCTTCGCCCCGTCCCCGTCCTGGGCCGCGACGGCGGGCAGGCCGTCCCCCTGGCCCTCCTGCCCGGGCGCTTGCTCGACGAGGCCGCGCCGCCCGACTGGCTCGAGGCGGTCAGGCGGCTCCACGCGGCGATCCCCGGGGCCGATTGGGGCTCGCCCGGCAGGCCCGTGTTCGTCACGGGCAGCAACTTTGGCGTCGGCGGCCTCTACGCGCTGCGGCGGACGGGCGACGCCTCCTTCGCCGTCTGGGGGGCCCCCGCGGCCTGCACGGAGCGCCTGCGCGCCCTCCTTGGCTGGGGGCCGGATGTCTCGGTCATCTCGCACGCCTGCGTCTCCGCGCACCTCGGCCTGCTGCTCGCGACCCGGGCGGTGGAGGCCGGGCTCGCCGAGGAAGCGCTCGTCTTCTCGTTCGACTTCCTGAGCCCGTTCGTCGCGGGCGGCTTCCATGCGCTCAAGATACTCAACTCAGGCTTCCCGTCCCCCTACCGCCTCTGCGATTCCGGCGCCATCGGCCTCGGCGACGGGGCGGCCTTCGCGGTCCTCTCGCGCGAGCGCGGCGCATGGGCCCTCGCGGGCCAGAGCGTCTACAACGAGATGCACCAGTTCACGTCCAACCGGGGCGACGGCTCGGGCTTCGACCGCTGCCTGGAGGGCGTCGCCGCGGCGGCGCGCGGGCGCCGGATCTGGTTCAAGGGCCACGGAACCGGCACCCTCGACGCCGGCCAGCTCGAGGTCTCCGCCGCGGGCCGGGCCTTCCCCGGGGCGCCGGTCGTGGGATGGAAGGGCAGCCTGGGCCACACCCTGGGCAGCTGCGGCCTCGTCGAGCTCGCGATCGCTATCGAGTCGGTGCGCGCGGGCCGGACCCCGGGCACCATCGGGGGTGCGGGGCCGACCATGGCGGCCAGCGTCGCGACCGAGAGCTTTGAGAACGGGGCGTTCGACGGCGTCGTTTGCGCGAGCAACGCCTTTGGCGGCGCCCACGCTGCGTTCCTCCTCTGCCATGCTTGAACGCCACCTGCAGGCGCTGCACACGGACAACCCGGGCGACGAGACGCCCGCCGCGGCCCGGGAGCGGCTGAAGGGGCGCTTCCCGCCGGGCGCGACCCGGCGCATGACGACGCTCGGCCTTCTGGTGGGCAACGCCCTCGCGGAGCTCGGGCCCGGCCCGGACGACGCCATCGTGTACGCCTCCGGCTACGCCGAGAGCCGCGCCCTTGAGGGCTTCCTCGACAGCTTCCCCACGCCGAGCCCGACGCTCTTCCAGACGTCGATACATCCGAGCGCGGTGCAGCAGCTGATGATCGGGCGCCAGGCGCCCGTGCGCGAGTTCCTGCCGCTGTCGGGCGGCGCCCGCCTCGCGTTCCACGCCCTTCGGGCCGCCCTCCTGTCGCCGGCGCCGCGCGTCCTCCTGTGCGGCGGGGAGGAGCGGGGCACATGGCTGCTCGAGCGCGGGCTGGCGAGCGCGCGCACCTTCGCCTTCGCCGCCGCGCTTTCGCGCGAGGACGCGCCCGGTTCGCTCGGCAGCGTCCGGCTGTCGAGGGCCGGCGGGGACGGCGAGCTCGGCCTCGAGTCGTGGTTCGACCTCCTCGACGGCAGGACCGCGTTCGACGGGCTGGTCGCCCCAGGGTGGCGCCTGGAGGTCGTATGGCGCTAGCGCGGGCGGCCGACCTGGCGCGTCGCAATCCGGGCCCCTCCTGGGGCTTCCGTTTCATGCGGCTCCTGGACCGCGCCCTGCCTGAGGCGATCTTCCGCCCGCTCAGGCGCGCCGGCACGTGGGTCGCCGTCGCCGCTCTGCCGCGCGAGCGCCGGTGCTCCCGCGAGTACCTGCGCGCCGTCCTGGGCCGCGAGGCGTCGATTGCTCACGTGTCCCGGCACTTCTTCGCAGTCTGCGAGGCGCTGATGCTTCGCCTGCGGGTGGCGGGCGGGCGGCCCCACCTGTGCGTCCTCGAGGCCGGCGCCGGCGATTTCGGCGCGTGGCTCAAGTCGGAGAGGCCCGCGCTCCTCGGCACCTTCCACATCGGCGACTCGGACCTTACCGGCTTCATGCTCGCCGGCCAGGAGCACAGGCGCGTCCACATCGTGCGCCTGCGCGTCGGCAACTCCCACGACACCGACGCCCTCGCGGCGCGCGTCGGGGACAGGCTGCGGTTCGTGTGGGTCAACGAGCCGGGCGAGCTCCTCTTTGCGCTCAAGGAGGCGGGCGCCAGCGGGGACTCGGTGGCGATGCAGTGCGACCGCCCCGGCCACAGCTCCCGGACCGAGGCGTTCGAGTTCCTCGGGGCGAGGCGCTCCTTTCCATTCACAATCTACCATCTGGCCCTCATCTTCGGCCGCCCGGTGTTCCTCTCGTTCGCGGAGCCCTTCGGGCCCGGCTTGACTCTCGTCCACGCGTCGCCGGTGTTCGAACCGGAGGCGGGGGAGCCGAGGGATGCGGCCCTCGGGCGGGCGAGGGAGCACTTCCAGGGCTTCCTCGGGAGGGTGGAGGCGCACCTGCGCGCGAACCCGTACCAATGGCTGAACTTCTTCCCATTATGAGGCGCCTCATCACTCGCATCCGCTTCGTCGCCATCTACTTCCTGTCATGGGGCGTCTTCGGATCGGTGAGCCTTCTGCTGAATCTCGCCTGCATGGGCCTCATGCTGCTTCCGCGCCGGGCCGAGCACGGGCGCGCCGTGCGGGCCGCGATCCGGCGGCTCTTCGGCGCCTGGCTCGCGTGGCTGCATGCCTCGCGCCTCCTGAGCGTCAGCTGGAGGGGATTCGAGGGGAGGGCGCTTGAATCCGGCACCGTTTACATCGCCAATCACCCGACTCTCATCGATGCGACCACCATTCTCGCGCGCCTGCCGGACGCCGTGTGCATCTTCAAGCCCTCGCTCATGCGCAATCCAGCGATCGGTCCCGCCGCCGTGATGGCGGGCTACGTGAGGGGCGACGCTGGCCTGGACCTCATACGGGCGGCGTCGGCGCGGGTCGCCGCGGGCCAGTCGCTGCTCATCTTCCCCGAGGGCACGCGCACGGCCCCGGGCACACTGGTGGGACCGATGAAGCCCGGGTTCGCGCTCATAGCCGGCAGGGCGCGGGCGCCCGTGACGCTGCTGGTTGTCCGGGCGACCCCCGGTTTCTGCGTGCGGGGCTGCCCCTGGTGGCAGGTTCCGCCCACGCTGCCGAGCTCGCTAGAGGTCACCCTCGACCGCACGTGGGCGCACGAGCCCGGGCGGTCCGCGGCGGAGTTGACGCGGTCGGTCGAGCGGCGAATCTGCGAGGTGCTGGCCGCCGCGAACCCCGGATGAATTCCCCGAAGACCCACCTGGTCCTGATGCCCGCGTTCAATCCCGGCGCGCTCCTCGCGCCGACCGTCGAGGCCGCCCGCTCCGGCTGGGAGCACGTGTGGGTCGTGGTGGACGGCAGCACGGACGCAAGCCACGAGCCCCTCGCGCAGGGCGCGCGCCGCGGGCCGGGCCTGCGGGTGATCGTCAGGCCGCGCAACGGGGGAAAGGGCGCCGCGGTCCTGACCGGCGCGCTCGAGGCCCTCACGGCCGGATTCACCCACGCGCTCGTTATGGACGCCGACGGCCAGCACCCGGCGGAGCTCATAGGCGACTTCATGGAGGCGTCGCTGCGCAATCCCGGGGCCATGGTGTGCGGCCGGCCGGTGTTCGGCCCCGACGCCCCCAGGGCCCGCCTCTACGGAAGGATGCTAAGCGTGGGGCTCGTCCGCCTCGAGACATCCGGGAAGGGGGCCGCGGACCCCCTCTTCGGCTTCAGGGTCTACCCGCTCGAGCCCCTTGTTGGGGTCCTGCGGGGCACGCGCGGCGGGCGCCGCTACGACTTCGACCCCGAGGTGGCGGTGAGGCTCGCCTGGCGCGGCGTGCCGGCGCTGAACCTCGCGGCCCCGTGCCGGTACATCGGCCGCGAGATGGGCGGCGTCTCCCACTTCCGGTACTTCAGGGACAACCTTGCGATGGTCGCGATGCACGCACGGCTCGTGGCCTCGCTGATCCTCGGGCGCCGCGGCGCAAGCGCCGCATGAACTCGGCTCGCTCCGTCGCGCTCGCGCTCGCGCTGGCCGCCCGCGCCCTCGGCGCCGACCCCGGGGGCGCGCTGCTCGAGCCGGGGCCCGCCGAGGCGCAGTGGAGGCCCCTGATCGACGCGATGGCGGCGAAGGGGGCAATCGTCGCCCCATTCACCGAGCGGCGCTTCTTCCCGTTCAGGCGCGAGCCCATGGTGCTTTCAGGCGTGCTGCGCGTATCCCCCGACCGGGGACTCAGCCTTGAGTACACCCAGCCGGAGGAGAGCATCGTGATCGCCGACTCCGCGGGGCTCCTGCTCCGGGACGGGGAGGGGCGCACCCGCGCAATGCCGTCGGGATCCCGGGGACCGGGCGCCGTCGCCTCGCTGCTTCCGATCATGCGCTTCGACCTGGCGGCCCTGTACCCGCGCTTCGCCATCCGCGCGTACGGCACCAGGGCGGCCTGGCGCCTCGAGTTCGCGCCGAAGGACCCGGAGGCCGCCCGCGCGCTGGGCGCGATAACCGTCGCCGGCGCCGGAGAGAATGTCGTCCACCTCGAGTTCAAGCACTCGAGCTCGCAGAGGGTCGAGATCGACGTCGGCGATGCCAGGACCGGCGCAACCTTGTCCGCGGCCGATCTGGCCCGGTTCTTCCGCTGACCCGCGGCGACCCATGGAGCCCCACGCGCAGAAACGGCTCGCCCGCATCGCCCTTCTTTCGGGGGCGGTCGCAGGGCTCGCGTGCCTCGGCCGGCTCGACCTGGACCGCAGGATATCGACGAACGTCCTGGACCTGGTGCCTGTGGACGAGCGCTCGCCGGAGCTTTCCCTCGTGCGCAACCTCGCCGGAGAGGAGCAGGCCCGCGTCCTCCTTCTCGCGCTGAGCGTGCCCCCGAGGGCGGGGGAGCCCGGCGGGGAGCGGGGGCGGCGCGCGGAGCGCGCGGCCGCGCTCCTCTCAAGGGCCCTGGCCGCGGACCCGGCCATCGCCCAGTCGATGCCGCTCTCGGACGAGGGGCCCCGCGAGACCCTCGCGGCGGCGATCTACGCCAGGCGGCTCGACCTGCTGCTGCCCGGCTGGCTCGCGCAGCGCGAGAGCGAATTCAGCCGCGCCGCGCCGGGGACGCCGTGGAGCCCCTGGCTCGCCGAGAGGTCCGCTTCCCTCCTGGAGGCGTACCTGTCGAAGCCCGAGGCCCTGGCGACCCAGGACATCCTCCAGGCCGACCCGCTCCTCCTTGTCCCGGGCCTCGTCGCCAGGATGAACGGCCTGGTCGGGGCGGGGCCCTCGGGCGGGCGGCCGGGCGACTCCGCGCTCGTCTGGGCGCGGACGCGGGACTCTCCCCTGGCGGCGCAGGGGCAGGGGCCCGTGTTCGCTGCCGTGGACGGCGCGCTGGCCCGCGCCCGCGGGGCCGAGCCCGGGACGCAGCTGCGGTGGACCGGCATCGCCCGGTTTGCGGCCGCCAGCCGTGCGCGGATCGAGCACGAGATGGCGACGCTGAACCTCCTGTCGCTGGCCCTGGTGCTCGCGGTGCTGGCGGTCTGCGTCAGGCGCTTCTACCGTGCGGCCAACCTCCTTCCGGTGGTCCTGGGCTCGCTCCTCGGCGCCTGGGTGGCGACCGCCGCCGCCTGGGAGCGCGTGCACGTTCTCGTCTTTGTCGTCGGCTCCCTCCTCGCCGGGGTCGCCGTGGACTACGGCTTCTACCTCTGCCTGCAGCCGAGGAGGCGCCCGGACGAGCGGTACCTGGAGAAGGTGTCGCGCCTCATGAGGCCGCTGCTGGCGAGCGCACTGACGACCGTGATGGGCTTCTCCTTCCTGCTGTGGAGCGAATTGCCCCTCATTCGCCAGCTCGGCGTCTTCGTGAGCGCCGGGCTGGTCTGCGCCCTGGTGACGGCCCTGCTCTGGTTCGCCCAGGTTGACGACTCCTACATCGAGACGCGCGACTTCGTCCGGCGCCGCCCCAGGGAATCAAGCGCGCTGGCGCGCCGGGCGGCACGGATTCTCCTGGCCCTGGGCGCGGCCGTGGCGCTCCTCGGCCCGTGGCGGCTGCGCTGGAAGGACGACATCCGCGAGCTCGAGATCCCGACGCCCGAGCTCAAGAGCAACGACGCCGAGGTCAGGGCTCTCTTCGGGGAGACCCCCGGGCGCACCGTCTACCTCACGAGGGGCTCGACTCCGGCGGACGCGCGCCGCTCCCTCCAGGCGTTCCTCGACTGGCACCGCGGCCGCTATCCGCGCGTCCAGGTCGCGACCCTCGGCTACGCGATGCCGACCGAGGACGAGTGGGAGCGCCTGCCCGGGCGCCTCGGCGCCCTGGGCGGCTTCGAGCTGGACCTGCGGGGCGCGCTGGAGCGCCACGGATTCGACGCGGACGCCTTCGAGCCGTTCTTCCGGGCGTGGTCGGGCGAGCTCCGGCGAAGGGAGCGCCCGTCCTACGCCGAGCTGGTCGGCGGTCTCGGCGCGGCGCTCCAGGGGCCCCTGGCCTCGCTCCTCCACGTCGGGCGCGGGCTCTGCTGGATCGCCTCCATCGCCGAGCAGGAGCCGGGTGCCGACCCGCCCGCCGTGACCGACACCATGAGCGACAGCCAGCTGCAGGACCTGAACCTGCTGTTCTCGAGGTACCGGCTGTCGGCGCTGCGGCTGAGCTGCGTGGGCCTCGCGTTCGTCGGCGCCAGCGTATTCGTCCTCTACGGCCTGCGCAGGGGGGCGCGGATCTTCGCGATACCCGCGGGGGCGTGCCTGTTTGCGTTCGGCCTCTTCGGCGTCATGGGGGTCACCCTCAACCTCTTCCACCTCCTGGGCGCCTTCCTCGGCGTCTGCCTGAGCCACAACTACGCCATCTTCTCCGCCGAGAGCCTGGGTCGGTCGGAGGAGCCGCCGCCCTCTATCCGCATGTCGGCGGTGGCGGCCGCCTCGTCCTTTGGCGTCCTTTCGCTGAGCCGGATCCCCGTCGTGGCCGCGCTTGGCTCGACGGTCGCGATCACGGTCCTGGCGGCCCTCGCGATCACCGAGCTGGCGCCGCTGGCCTCCGGCCCGGCCCGGGACGGCGCCCCGCGCCAGCCGTGACCGAGGCCGGCCCGGGGCGGCGCCTCACTCGCCCGGCGCCAGCCTCGCGCCCGCGATCCTGAAGGCGTAGGCGTAGCGGCAGGGCATGGCGTCCGGCGAAAGCTGCGGCACCTGGATCGTGAGCGTCGTGCCGGAGGCGGACGCGCTCACCGGCCCGTCGTGGCCGAGGAGGCTGACGGAGGCGCCCTGGGGCGCCTCGACGCCGCGCAGGACGAGGGGGGATTCGGGCCACCCCGCCGTGATCGCGTAGAGCGCGCCCGGCCCGCGCGTGAAGAAGACCTGCTTGACGGCGCGGCCGCCCACGGGGCGCTGGCCGACCTGCTGCATGAGGTCGTACTTCACCCGGTACTCGCCGTAGCCCTGGACGGGGCGGCTGCCCTGCGTCCACTGGCAGGCGCGGCCCGCGAAGCGCGTGCCGTAGATCGCCTCGCCGTTCACCCTGAGCCAGTCCCCCATCTCGACAAGGCGCTCCTGCATGATGACGGGGATTGTGCCGTCCGCCCTCGGGCCGATGTCCAGCAGGAGGTTTCCGCCGCGGCTCACGGTGTCGACGAGCAGGAGGACCAGATACCTCGCGCTCTTGTAGTCGTCCAGGTTCTCGGCGCGGTTGTAGCCGTAGGAGTAGCCGAGCCCCTCGCTCTCCTCCCAGGGATGGGCTGCGCCCTCCATGCCGGCGGCGTACTCGGTCGTGTAGTAGCCGCCGTGCTTGTGCCGGGTGTCGCTGCCCCAGCGGTCGTCGACCACGACCTCCTCCCGCGACGGGGACTCGTTGTAGAGCCATGCGAGCAGCTCCTCGCTCCTCCATTGCTTCGAGGTCATCTCCCACTCGCCGTCGCCGAAGATGATCGCCGGCTTGTACCGGGTAACGGCGTCCTTGAACTGGGGGAAGAGGTGCGCGTCCACGTAGCGGCGCCGGTCGCCCAGCCAGAGCGGGTTGAACCACTCGTAGAGCGAGTAGTAGAACCCGAACTTGAGGCCGCGGGCGCGCACCGCCTCGGACAGCTCGCCGAGGAGGTCGCGCCTCGGGCCCACCTCCGCGCTGTTCCACGGGCGCCCCCAGTCCCTGCTGGCCTCGGCGCTGGGCCACATGCAGAAGCCGTCGTGGTGCTTCGACGTCGGCACGACGTAGCGGGCGCCCGAGCGGGCGAGGATGTCGGCCCAGAGCCTGGGCTCGAAGAGCTCGCAGGTGAACCTGGGGGCGAAATCCTGGTACCGGAAGCCCTCGCCGTAGTTCGCCTTGTGGAACAGCCACCAGGGATTGTCGGGCTTCCGGTCCGCGATCCTGTACCAGTACCATTCGGAGTACTCGCCCCTCACACCCCAGGCGGGCACCGAGTAGACCCCCCAGTGTATGAAGATCCCGAACTTGGCGTCGAGGTACCATTCGGGACAGGCCCGGGCGTCAAGCGAGGCCCAGCTTGCCTCGTAGCGCGCCTCGGCGGCGCCGCAGGGGGGCGCGAGGCAGGCCGCCGCCAGGGCAAGCCCGGCCAGCGCGAACGGGAGGGTGCGGGAGCTCTTCACGGCGCGGTTCCAGGCTCGCCGTTCACAACCAGGATCGCAAAGCCGTCATATCCCTTGACGCCGACCGTCTGAACAACCGTCGCGCTCACTCGCGGCTCCGCCGCGAGCATCTCGCTGAACCGGCGGGCGCCCCGGACGGCGGGATCCGCGCTGGCTGCGTCGATCACGGCGCCCTTGCGCGCCACGTTGTCGACGATGATGACCGTCCCCGCACGGGACAGCCTGAGCGCCCAGGTGAAGTAGCCCGGCATCCCCTCCTTGTCCGCATCGATGAAGATCAGGTCGAACGGGCCCCGGCCCTCCCTCGAGATCTGCGCCAGCGACTCCGCCGCCGGCCCGAGCCGCAGCTCCACGATCCCGGTCAGGCCGGCGCGCGCGAGGTTGGCGCCGGCGACGGCGGCGTGCCTGGGGTCGATTTCGAGCGTGATCAGGCGGCCGCCGGGCGCGAGCGCCCGCGCGAGCCAGATGGTGCTGTAGCCGCCGAGAGTGCCTATCTCCAGGATCTCCCGCGCGCCCTGGATGCGCGCTATGAGGTGCAGCAGCTTTCCCTGGGCCGGGGAGACCTGGATAGCCGGCAGCCCCGCCGCCTCGCTGTCGGCCACGGCCGCGTCAAGCGCCGCGTCGGGCCGATGCAGCAGGCCGGTGAAATAGCGGTCGACCTCGGACCACGGGGTCTCGGGCATGGCGGATTATCGCCGGCTGCCTCGCGGCGGGTCCAACTATTTCAGCGCGGAGCGCGAACCCGTGGAGCCCCATCTGGGTCGACAACGCCTCCGCCTTGATCTTTCCTCGGCTGGCGCCGCGACCCCAGCACCATGAAAGACCCTGCGATCCTGCGATGGCTCCCGGTTGGACTGCTCCTGCTGCACGCCGCCGCGGCCCAGGACACGGTCCACCAGCCGCAGGGAAACCAGATCCTCGGGCCGGGGCAGGGCACGGGCACCCCGGCCTGGGTGAGCGGCCTCCTCGAGTTCAAGAACGACCCCTCCTCGGACCGCGAGGCCTGGCTGCGCGACATGAAGGCCTGGCGCGCCGAGCGGCGCACCCGCATGGGCTACGACGACGCCCAGTACCGGCGCCCCGAGTTCAAGTGGGCGCAGCGCAACTTCATCTCGCCGCAGGTCATGGTGGAGGAGCGCACGCTCTTCGACCCCGAGGCCAACCGATGGACCGTCGACCGGTACCTGGACGACCTCGATGCGCGATACGGCGGAATTGACAGCGTGCTGCTCTGGCCCGTGTACCCGAACATCGGGATCGACAACCGGAACCAGTGGGACCTCGTCCGCGACCTTCCCGGTGGAGTTTCCGCCCTGCGCGGGGCCGTGGAGCAGTTCCACAGGCGCGGCGTGCGGGTCCTCCTGCCCACGATGGCTTGGGACAACGGCACGCGCGACCCGGGGGCGCCGCAGTGGACGGTGACCGCCCAACTGATGGCCGAGGCGGGCGTCGACGGCGTGAACGGGGACACTTTCTCGGGGCTGCCCCTGGCCTATCGCAGGGCCTCCGACCTGACGGGCCATCCCGTTATCTTCGAGCCGGAGGGCCCGCCCGCCGCGGACGAGGGGCTGATCTGGAACAACCAGAGCTGGGCGTACTTCGACTTCGAATTCGCCCCGACGGCAAACAAGCAGAAGTGGCTGGAATCTAGGCACATGCCAAACATCTCGGATCGCTGGGCGCGCGACAAGACACACGACCTCCACGCCGCGTTCTTCAACGGCATCGGCTACGTCAGCTGGGAGAACATCTGGGGCATATGGAACCAGATCAGCGATCGCGACGCCGAGGCGCTGCGGCGGGTGGCGACCGTGGAGCGCCAGTTCGCGGACCTGCTCGTCAGCCCCGGCTGGGAGCCGTTTGTCCCGACGCGCCAGTACGGGGTGTTCGGCACGCAGTTCCCGGGCCAGGGCGTCACCCTGTGGCTCCTGGTGAACCAGAACGAGTTCGCGGTCGCCGGGCGCCAGCTCAGCGTCCCGTTCGCGCCGGGGCGGGCCTACTTTGACGCGTGGCACGGCGTCCGCCTGAGCCCCGAGGTGGCCGGCGCGACGGCGACCCTCGAATTCGACATGGAGGGGCAGGGCTACGGCGCCGTGCTCGCGGTCGATCAGGGGGCGAGCGTCCCCGGCCTCGACGGCTACCTAGGGAAGATGGCCGCGCTGACCGCGAGGCCCCTCTCGGCGTTCCCCCGCGAGTGGCGCCCGCTCGCCCAGCGCATGGCCGCCGTCGCCCCCACGCGGCCCGCCGCAACCCCTCCCGACGGGATGGTGAGGATCCCGGCCGGGCGGTTCGAATTCCGGGTCTCGGGCGTCGAGATAGAGGGCTACGACTGGGAGGGCCTGGACGTGCAGTACCCCTGGGAGCCGTCGCCGAGGCGCGGCCACAGCCACGTGATGCAGGTGGCCTCCTTCTACATCGACCGCTACCCGGTGACGAACGCCGACTTCAAGAGGTTCATGGACGCCTCGGGGTACCGCCCGGCGGACGACCACAACTTCCTGCGCGACTGGATCGGGGGAGCCCCGAGGCCAGGATGGGAGAGGAAGCCCGCGACGTGGGTCTCGCTAGAGGACGCCCGGGCCTACGCCAAGTGGGCGGGAAAGCGGCTGCCGCACGAGTGGGAGTGGCAGTACTGCGCGCAGGGGGCCGACGGCCGCCTTTACCCGTGGGGCAACGAATGGGACGGCGCGGCAGTTCCCAAGCCGGACACGGGCCGGGACCTCCGGGGCCCCGACGACGTGGACGCCCATCCGTCCGGCGCGAGCCCGTTCGGCGTCATGGACCTTGTCGGCAACGTCTGGCAGTGGACCGACGAGTTCACCGACACCCACACGCGGGCCGCGATACTTCGCGGGGGCAGCTACTACCAGCCGCAGATGTCGATCTGGTATTTCCCGCAGGCGTACAAGCTGAGCGAGCACGGCAAGTACCTCCTGATGGCCCCCTCGAAGGACCGGGCGGGGACCCTCGGGTTCCGCTGCGCGGCGGACGCGCAGTAGGGTGCGCGGCCCGCGCTACGCCTTCGTCGGCACGACCGCGGCGGGAATGTCCGGGATCAGGCGGCTGCGGTACTCCGCGTAGTCGGGCACGATGCGCTCGTAGACCTTGTCCATCAGGGGGGAGGAGATGATGAAGTCCGCGGAGGCGCGGTCGCAGGCGATGGGTATGTTCCAGACCACCGCCATGCGCAGGAGCGCCTTCACGTCCGGGTCGTGGGGCTGCGGCTCGAGCGGGTCCCAGAAGAAGATGAGGAAGTCTATCTCACCCTCCACGATCTTCGAGCCGATCTGCTGGTCGCCCCCGAGCGGGCCGCTCTCGAGCCGCTTGACCGGAAACTTGAGTTCCTTCTCGAGGGCGGCGCCCGTGGTGCCGGTGGCGTAGACCTTGTGGTGCGCAAGGAGGTCCCGGTTGAACTTGGCCCATTCGATCAGGTCGCGCTTCTTCCGGTCGTGCGCCACGAGCGCGATCTTCTTGTCCAACGCCATTGGGATGGTTTTGTATTTCATTATTGGCCTCGCCCAGCGGTGCGTGTGCCGCGCTGTGCCTCCAACAACCCGATCCGGGTGATCGCGTCAAGCGACGCCGATGCGGGTCGCCCCCCATCCGCGGGGGGCCGGAAATAGCGCGTGCGCCCATTGGATGCGCAACTAAGTCCCGTCGGAGTCGTCTATCTCCAAACCTAACTCAAAACCCATTGCATGGAAACATATTGGATTCCCGGCGCGCCTGACTACGGTGCCTGCTGATCCGTTCCGGATTGGTTCGTCAGCACCACCGGCGCGCAGCTTGAACCCATTCTTGACGGGGAGTTTTCTATTTTATAGGCATACAACACCTTATGAAGGACAAGGAAGCGAGCAATCCCTCGACATACGACCCGCGCTACCCGGGCGCCCCGCTTGACCCAGGCCCGCCGACAAGGAGGGGCGTCCTTGCGGTCGTGGCGCTGATTTCCGTCGGGTTGTGCGCCGCCCTCCTCGTCCACTGGATGTCCACGCCGCGGACCCGGGTCTTCGCGCCCGCCGGAATCCCGGTCTCGACCGGGATCGCGAAGCTCGGGGACATTGACATCTTTCTCGACGCCCTGGGCACCGTCACGCCGGTGTACACGGTCACCGTGACGAGCCGGGTGGCCGGCGAGATGACGCAGGTCTCCTTCAGGGAGGGCCAGCTGGTGAAGAAGAACGATCTGCTGGCGATCATCGACCCCCGGCCATACGAGGCGGCCCTCCTCCAGGCACAGGGCCAGCTGGCGCGCGACCAGGCGCTCCTGAAGAACGCCCGCATCGACCTCAGCCGCTACCAGAAGGCCTACGAGCAGCACGCGATCCCGGAACAGCAGCTGGCGACCCAGGAGGCCCTGGTGGAGCAGTACGACGGGGTGGTCAAGCTGGACGAGGGCAACCTGGCCGCCGCGCAGGTCAACGTCGACTACACCCGGATCACGTCGCCCATCGACGGCCGGGTGGGGCTCCGCTCCGTCGACCCGGGCAACATCGTCCAGGCCGACGGGACCACCGGGCTGGCGACCATTACGCAGCTCCAGCCGATCACCGTCATCTTCAACATCGCCGAGGACGACCTGTCCAAGGTGACCGAGCAGGTGGCCGCGGGCAGGACCCTGCGGGTGGACGCGCTGGACCGCTCGCTCCAGCACAAGCTCGCGGAGGGCACCCTCCTGACGCTCGACAACCAGATCAACCCCGCGACCGGCACCGTGCGGGGCAGGGCGACGTTCCCGAACACGAAGGACGAGCTTTTCCCGAACCAGTTCGTGAACGCCAGGCTGCTGATAAAGACGCTCAGCCAGGTGGACCTTGTTCCGTCGGCCGCCATCCAGCGCAACGAAGCCGCCACGTTCGTGTACGTCGTGCAGGCCGACAGCACGGTGCAGTACCGCGACGTCAAGGTCCTCGCCACCGAGGGGGAGTCCACGGCCGTGACCGGCGTCCAGCCGGGCGAACAGCTTGTGACGGACGGCTTCGACAGGCTGCAGGCCGGCACCAAGATCGCCGTCAGGGCAGCGGCCGCCACCCCCGCGCCCGCGGCGCCGGCCCATTGAGCTAGGTCGAATGAACCCGTCGCGCCCGTACATCCTGAGGCCGGTAGCGACCTCGCTGCTGATGGCGGCCATCCTGCTCATCGGAATTATCGCGTTCCGCCAGCTGCCGGTGGCCGCCCTGCCCGAGGTCGACTACCCCACGATGCAGGTCCTGACGTTCTATCCGGGCGCCAGCCCCGACGTCGTCGCCTCGGCGGTGACGGCGCCGCTCGAGCGGCAGCTGGGCCAGGTCCCCGGCCTCAACCAGATGCTGTCCACGAGCTCCGAGGGCGCGTCGGTCATCACGCTGCAGTTCGTCCTGAGCCTGAACATCGACGTCGCCGAGCAGGACGTGCAGGAGGCGATCAACGCCGCGGGCACCTACCTGCCGCCGCAGCTGCCGATGCCGCCGGTCTACAACAAGGTGAACCCGGCCGACGCTCCCATCATCACCCTCGCGCTCACCTCGGACACGATGCCCCTGGCCAAGGTCGAGGACTTCACCGACACGCGCCTTGCCGAGAAGATCTCCCAGCTTCCCGGCGTCGGCGCGGTCACGATCAGCGGGGGGCAGAAGCCCGCCGTCAGGGTGCAGGTGAACCCGACGCAGCTGGCCTCCTACGGCCTCAACCTCGAGAACGTGCGGGCGTCGCTGGTCTCGGCCAGCCTGGACGCGGCCAAGGGCAGCTTCGACGGCCCCAGCCAGAACTACCAGATCGGGGCGAACGACCAGCTGACGACCAGCGCCGACTACCGCCAGCTGGTGCTCGCCTACAAGGCGGGCAGCCCCGTGATGCTAAAGGACGTCGCGAGCGTCGTCGACGGCATCGAGAACAACCAGCAGTCGGCGTGGATGAACAAGGTCCCCGCCGTGATCGTGAACATCCAGCGCCAGCCGGGCGCCAACATCATCGAGGTGGTCGACCGGATCAAGGCGCTCCTGCCGAAGCTGAGGGCCACCATCCCGCCGGCGATCAAGATCACCGTTCTGACGGACCGGACCACGTCCGTGCGGGCGTCGGTCGCCGACGTCGAGTTCGAGCTGCTGGTCTGCATCGCGCTGGTCGTCGCCGTGATCTTCGTCTTCCTGCGCACGTTCCCCGGGACGATCATCCCGAGCATCGCGGTGCCGCTGTCGCTCGTCGGCACATTCGCCGCGATGTACGCGCTCGGCTACAGCCTCAACAACCTGACGCTGATGGCCCTCACCATCTCGACGGGGTTCGTCGTGGACGACGCGATCGTGATGATCGAGAACATCACCCGCTACGTGGAGCAGGGCGAGGCGCCGATGGCGGCGGCGCTAAAGGGGGCGGAGCAGATCGGCTTCACGATCATGTCGCTCACGGTCTCGCTCATCGCCGTCCTCATCCCGCTTCTCTTCATGGGCGACATCACCGGGCGCCTCTTCCGGGAGTTCGCCGTGACCCTCAGCGTCACGATCCTCATCTCCGCCGTCGTGTCGCTCACGCTGACGCCCATGCTGTGCTCGAAGCTCCTCAAGCACACCGACCCGTCGGCCCAGGGCCGCTTCTACAAGGCCTCCGAGAGGATGTTCGAGAGGACCATCGCGTTCTACGGGCGCACCCTCGACTGGGTCCTCGAGCACCGGGGGCTGACGCTGGCGGTCGCGGTGGCGACGCTCGCGTTCACCGTGCTCCTCTACGTCTTCATCCCGAAGGGGTTCTTCCCCGTGCAGGACACGGGCGAGATCCAGGCGGTCTCCGAGGCGGACCAGAGCGTCTCGTTCGGGGAGATGGCCCGCCTGCAGCAGGCGCTCGCGGCGGTGATCCTCGAGGACCCGGGCGTCGAGAGCCTGTCGTCGTTCATCGGCGTCGACGGCACGAACACGACCCTCAACAGCGGGCGCATCCAGATCAACCTCAAGCCGCTCGAGGCAAGGAAGAAGTCCGCGACCGAGATCATCCGCAGGCTGCAGCCGGCCGTGGCCAAGGTGCGCGGCGTCAGCCTGTACATGCAGCCGATCCAGGACATCACGGTCGAGGACATCGTCAGCCGCACCGAGTACCAGTACAGCCTGCAGGACCCGAACGCGGACGAGCTGTCCGCGTACGCCGGGAAGTTCGTGGAGGGGCTGAAGGCGATCCCGGAGCTGACCGACGTCGCGAGCGACCTCCAGACCCACGGGCGGCAGGCGTCCCTCGCGTTTGACCGCATGACCGCCGCCCGCCTGGGCATCACGCCGCAGAACATCGACGACAGCCTTTACGACAGCTTCGGGCAGCGCCAGGTGTCGACGATCTTCACCCAGCTCAACCAGTACCACGTGATCCTGGAGGTGGCGCCGGAGTTCCAGGCGAACCCGAGAAGCCTGCAGGACATCTACCTCATGTCCACCGGGGGTGGCAGCGTCCCGCTGAGCGCCGTGACGCAGACCTCGCAGGTCACAGCGCCCATCCTCATCAGCCACATGGGCCAGTTTCCCGCGACGACCGTCTCCTTCAACCTGAGCCCCGGCGCGTCCCTCGGGTCCGCGGTCAAGGCGATTCAGGGCTTGGAGAAGCGGCTGCCGAAGCCGGCGGCGATGCAGGGATCCTTCCAGGGAACCGCGCAGGCCTTCGTCAGCTCGCTGACGAACGAGGCCCTCCTGATCCTGGCCGCCGTCGTGACCGTCTACATCGTCCTCGGGGTCCTCTACGAGAGCTACATCCACCCGATAACGATCCTGTCCACGCTGCCGTCGGCCGGCGTGGGCGCCATCCTGGCGCTCCTGATCTGCGGCAGCGAGCTCACGATCGTGGCGATCATCGGCATCGTTCTCCTCATCGGCATCGTGCAGAAGAACGCCATCATGATGATCGACTTTGCGCTCGCCGCCGAGCGCCAGGAGGGCAAGTCGGCCTTCGACGCCATCCACCAGGCGTGCCTGCTGCGCTTCCGCCCGATCCTGATGACGACGATGGCGGCCATGCTGGGAGCCGTGCCGCTCGCCCTCGGCCAGGGCATCGGCTCCGAGCTGCGCCGGCCGCTCGGGATCGCGATCATCGGCGGGCTCATCTTCAGCCAGCTGCTGACCCTGTACACGACCCCGGTCATCTACCTGTTCTTCGACGAGGCGGCCGCAAGGATGGCCGCCGTCAGGCGCCCCAGGAGCGCGCCGGCCGCGGACCCGTCCGGGCCGCTGCAGGCCACGCAACGATGAGCCTGTCGTCGCCCTTCATCAGGAGGCCGGTTGCCACGACGCTGCTCACGGCGGCCGTGGCGCTGACCGGCGTCATCGCGTTCCCGTTCCTTCCCGTCTCGCCCTTGCCCCAGGTGGACTTCCCAACCATCTCGGTCCAGGCGTCGCTGCCCGGGGCGAGCCCGGAGATCATGGCGTCGTCGGTGGCGACGCCCCTCGAGCGGGAGTTCGGCCGGATCTCGGGCGTCTCGGAAATGACCGCGCAGAGCACGCTCGGACAGACGAGCGTGACGCTGGTGTTCGAGCTGAGCCGCAACATCGACGCGGCTACGCGCGACGTGGAGTCGGCGATCAACGCGGCCCGCACCTACCTGCCGACCGACCTGCCGAACAACCCGACCTACCGGAAGGTGAACCCGGCGGATGCACCCATAATGATCATCTCGCTCACGTCGGCAACGCTGCCGCCGTCGCAGCTCTACGACGCGGCCTCGACCATCCTGGCCCAGAAGCTCTCGCAGGTCCAGGGCGTCGGCCAGGTGATCGTCGGCGGAAGCTCCGCGCCCGCGGTCCGGATCGACGTGAATCCCACGCAGCTGAACAGCTACGGGCTGCAGCTGGAGGACGTGCGCGCGGCGGTCGCGGCGCAGACCGCGAACGAGGCGAAGGGGGGCTTCTCCGGCGCCACCCGCCGCTGGCTGATCAAGGCCAACGACCAGCTGACCAAGGCCGCCGACTACCGCCAGATCATCGTCACCTACCGGGGCGGCGCGCCCGTCATGCTCTCGGACATAGCCCGGGTCACCGACTCGGTCACGACCGTGCGCTCCCTGGGCCTCGAGAACGGCAGGCCGGCCGCGTCGATCATCATCTTCCGCCAGCCCGGGGCGAACATCATCACCACCGTCGACGGGATCAGGGCCGCGCTTCCGCAGCTGCACGCCGCCATCAATCCGCAGATCGACCTCGACGTCGCCCTGGACCAGACCGCGACGATACGCGCATCCGTCAAGAACGTCGAGACGACGCTCTTCATCTCCGTCTCGCTCGTCGTCCTCGTCGTCTTCCTGTTCCTGCGCGAATGGCGCGCGACCCTGATACCGGTCGTCGCCGTCCCCGTCTCCATCGTGGGGACGCTGGGCGTCATGTACCTGCTCGGCTACAGCATCGACAACCTGTCGATGATGGCGCTCACCATATCGACCGGCTTCGTGGTGGACGACGCGATCGTCGTCCTGGAGAACATAACGCGCCACAAGGAGTCGGGGCTCGGCGCCTCCGACGCCGCGTACAAAGGGGCGGCGGAGATCGGCTCCACGGTGGTGTCCATGAGCACCTCCCTCGTGGCCGTGTTCATCCCGATCCTCCTGATGGGCGGCATCGTCGGGCGGCTCTTCAGGGAATTCGCGGTCGCCCTCTCCGTCACGATCCTCGTCTCGCTCGCCGTCTCGCTCACGACGACCCCCATGATGTGCTCGCGCCTGCTCGGCGGCGAGAAGGGCCACGGCAGGCTGTACCTGTCCAGCGAGAGGGCCTTCAAGCGCCTGCATGGCGCGTACGCGAGCAGCCTCGCGTGGGTGCTCGACCATTCGCTCCTCGTCCTCATGGTCGCCATCGGCACGCTCGTCCTAAACGTGCTGCTCTGGGTCGTCATACCCAAGGACTTCTTCCCGCAGCAGGACACCGGCCGCCTGGTCGGCAGCATCATCGCCGACCAGGACATCTCCTTCCAGTCGGTGAGCAAGAAGATCCAGAGGCTTGCCGCGATAGCGAAGGAGGACCCGGCGGTCGCCACGGTGATCGCCTTCACCGGCGGCGGGGGAGGCACGACGACCAACACCGGGCGGGTGTTCATGTCCCTCAAGCCCCGCAACCAGCGCACGGCCTCGGCCTCGCAGGTCGTCGACCGGCTGCGGCCGAAGCTGGCCGTCGTGCCCGGCGCGACCCTCGTCCTCCAGGCCGTCCAGGACGTGAGGATCGGGGGCCGGGCTAGCGCCGCCCTCTACCAGTACACGATCCAGAGCGACAGCCTCGACGAACTCAACCAGTGGGGCCCGAGGCTCCTGGCCACGATGAGGAAGATCCCGCAGCTGACCGACGTCACGAGCGACGCGCAGAACAACGGGCTGGCCGCCAACCTCGTGATAGACCGGCGCACCGCGTCGCGCCTCGGCATCACGCCCCAGGCGGTCGACAACATCCTCTACGACGGCTTCGGCGAGCGCGAGATCGCCACCACCTACACCCCGATCAACCAGTATTTCGTCGTGATGGAGGTGGAGCCGCTCTTCTGGCAGCGCCCGGACGCGCTTGGCGCGGTGTACGTCTCCGCGTCCGGCGGCGGGGTGGTCCCTCTCTCGGCCTTCACCCATTTCCGGAGCTCGACGGCGCCGCTGGCGGTCAACCACTCGGGCGTGTTCCCCTCGGTGACGATATCATTCAACCTCGCGCCGGGCGTGGCGCTGGGCGACGCGGTGAACCTCATCAACAGCGCGGAGGCGAAGATGGGGGTGCCGGCCTCGATCACGGGCTCCTTCAGCGGGACGGCCCAGGCGTTCAAGGCCTCGCTCGCGAACGAGCCCCTGCTGATAGCGGCCGCGATCGCGACGGTCTACATCGTCCTCGGCGTGCTCTACGAGAGCTACATCCACCCAGTCACGATCCTTTCCACGCTTCCCTCGGCCGGCGTCGGCGCGCTCCTCGCCCTCCTGATCACCAACACCTCGCTCAGCGTCATCGCCCTCGTCGGCGTGTTCCTGCTGATCGGAATCGTGAAGAAGAACGCGATCATGATGATCGACTTCGCCCTCGAGGTCGAGCGGCGCGAGCACCTGACCCCGAAGGAGTCGGTCTACCAGGCCTGCCTCCTTCGGTTCCGGCCGATCATGATGACGACCATGGCGGCCATGCTCGGCGGGCTTCCGCTCGCCCTCGGAACCGGCATGGGCGCCGAGCTCCGGCGCCCCCTCGGGATTTCGATCGTGGGCGGCCTCATCGTGAGCCAGGCCCTGACCCTCTACACGACTCCGGTGATCTACCTCTACATGGACCGTCTCAACAACTGGATTGCGAGATTCCGTTTCGCGCGGCCCTCCGGCGAGCCGATGGCGGCCCCGGGCCCGGCTATCCCGTGAAGGCCATGAACGCACGATCGCTCCCGGCCGCCGCCGCGCTCCTCCTGCTTGGGGCGTGCGACCTGGCGCCCCGCTACAGCGAGCCCCAGGCGCAGGTGCCAGGGGGCTTCAAGGAGGCGCTGCCGAACGGCCCGGAGACCCAGGGCTGGAAGCTCGCCGAGCCGAGGGATGCGGCGCCCCGCGGCAGCTGGTGGGAGATGTACGGGGACACGCAGCTCAACTCGCTCGAGCAGCGGGTGGCGGTCTCGAGCCAGACGGTCGCGGCCGCCGAGGCCAACTACAGGTCGGCCAGGGCCCTGTCGGACGAGGCCCGGGCTGGCCTCTTCCCGGCCCTGAACCTGGACCCCTCGGTCATCCGCTCGCGCACCAGCGCGGCCATCGCGTCCGGCGGCGGAGGAGGGGGCTCCGGCGGCCCGGCGAAGACCTCCGGCGGCAGCACGGGGCCGCAGACGTACTTCACCCTGCCGCTCGAGGCGTCCTACCAGGTCGATCTCTGGGGAAGCGTGCGAAACACGGTCGCGCAAAGCTCCTATTCCATGCAGGCGAGCGCCGCCGAGGTGGCGACCGCGCTCCTGAGCACGCAGAGCGCATTGGCCCAGGACTACTTCGCGCTCAGGGCCTTGGATGAGGAGCGCCGGATACTCGACACCACCCTCGGCGACTACGAGGCGAGCCTGCACCTCGTCCGCGCCCTCTTCGACAACGGCCTGGCCTCGGAGGAGGACCTTGCGGAGGCGGACACCCAGCTCGCCGCGGCCGAGGCGCAGGCGACCGACCTCGGCATCGCCAGGGGCCAGTACGAGCACGCCATCGCCGTCCTGATAGGGGTCGCGCCGGCGCGGTTCTCCGTCGCGGTGCGCCCCTTCAACACCGCCCTGCCGCAGATACCGGTCGGGCTGCCCGCCGCCCTCGTCGAGCGCAGGCCCGACATCGCCTCGGCGGAGCGCCTCGTGGCGGCCGCCAACGCCGGAATCGGCGTGGCGCGCGCGGCCTATTTCCCGAACCTGACCCTGAGCGCGACCGCGGGCTTCGAGGCGACGAACCTCACGCACCTGCTCGACTGGCCAAACCGCCTTTGGTCGGTCGGCCCCAGCGTCGCCCAGCCGATCTTCGACGCGGGATTGCGCCGGGCCGAGAACGCGCAGGCAAGGGCGCTTTTCGAGCAGGCCGTGGCGAATTACCAGCAGGCGGTCCTGGCGGCGCTCCAGTCCGTCGAGGACAACCTCCTCACCCTGCGGATTCTCGCGACGGAGGTGCAGCAGCAGCACAAGGCCGCGCTGGCGGCCAAGCACACCGTCGAGCTTTCGGTGGTGCGGTACCAGAACGGCCTCGACAGCTACGTCAACGTCATCACGGCCCAGAACACCTTCCTCGGCAACCGCCTGACCGAGCTGCAGATTCAGCTGCGCCAACTCACGGCCAGCGTCTCCCTGGTCAACAACTTGGGCGGCGGATGGGACAGGTCCCGAATGGGCGAAACCGAGCGGATGGCGCAGAATCCCCCCGGCGCGGGCGCGAGGCCGGAGCCCCCGGCCGAAAACGCGGGGCCCGGCGTCCCGAACCCGGCCCCTCTCCCGGAGATCAGCAAGCGGCCCGAGGACCTGCTGAAGCAGAACGACGAGGCCATGGCGCCGGCGCGCTAGCCGAGCGCGCGCCGCTACCTCACAGCAAACTCGTAGCCGGCGTCGGCGTTGAAGGCGTAGGCGCCCGGGGCGAGCGCGGAAGTCGCGGTGAGCAGGACCGCGGCCGGTCCGGCCTCCCTAACGAATGCGGCCTGCCTCTGCTCTCCGAATTGTATCCTGTTTGGAGCGCCGCCGATGATCTCAAGGCCGCGCCTGCCGTCCTTCAGGGTCTCGACAGGCGCCACCTCGACCGGCGGCATGCCGGGCAGCGCCGGGCCGACGTACAGGAGGGTGACCGCGTCGCCGCCGCACTCCGGACGCGGTTCCTTGCCGTCGAATTCGAGGTAGGCGATCTTCACGCCCTTCTGGGCGAGGGTCCTGACGCCCTGCGAGATGAAACCCAGGGCGCCGCCGGACGCCTCCTCCTGCGTCATGGGATGGATCTTCTCCACGACGACGTGCCCGTTGTTGCGCGGCAGCGGCCGCCAGGCCCCCGCGCTGAGCAGGTAGGCCCCGGCATGCTTGGGGAATGCCGGGTATACGCCGCTCGCCGCCGGCGAGTCCATCCCGGCCCCCTCCGTGCGCGCCGCGAGGAACGCACCCACCGGGAAATCGATCGTCCAATGCGGGTCGCCCTCTATTGCACCCGTGATCGAGTCCCCGACGAGCGCCAGCTGAAGGGTGTGGGGCACCGGCGCGACGAGGAAGGGCACTGCCAGGGTGTCGCTGTAGTCGAACTCCCCCTGGCCGGTGGCGACTAGCGTGATCGCGTTTTCCGAGGGGCTCAGGGTCCCCTTGAAGTCCTGGTAGACATTCAACTGGGAGAGGGAGCGGATGCCCGCGGCGATCGCGCCCCTCTGGCTGTCGATGCCGTAGATCTCCAGGCGCGCCTCGGCGACCGAGCCCTGGTCGTCGCGTATGGTCCCGTCGTAGGCGATTCCGTCGCGCAGGGCGGCCCCGAAGCGCCTCGCCCTGTCCTCGCGGAGCCGGGCCAGCTCGCTCAGGTCGGCCGCGCTCAGGGCCGTGAACCGGTAGGTGAAGCCTTCATCCTCCCCGGCAAGCGACCCGTTTTCCGCCCTCAGCCGGATCTCCAGGTTTTCGCGGTAGCCGAGAACCGAGGCGGCCGGGGCCTCCCCGACGGCTTCAGTCCTGGCCGAGCGCAGGCGAATGGCCTCTCCGCCCGAGCGCCTGGCGTTGCCGATGATGGCGCCGTGAAGGGGGCGCTTCCACAGGCGGGCGGTCGACTCAAGCCCCGCCTCGAACGCCTCTCCGTCCTGCGACCGCCCGGCGAAGCGCAGGAGGACCGGCTCCGATGCCCCCGTGGCCCTGGAGACCGCGGTGCCCCGGTAGAGGGAGCCGGGCGCGGTGGCGGAGCTCGCCAGCCCGAATTCCTCCATGAGGGCGGCCTCCAGCGACTGCACCTGCCCCGCGTTCACGTACTCGAATCGGTACTGGTAGGCGCCGTTCTCGCCAGACAGGTTGCCCTTGGAATCCATCCTCAGGGCGAGCGCCCAGGCCTGCGTGTACTCCAGGAAGGGCCCGGCATTGCGGATGGCCTGGCCGGGCGGCGAGGAGAGGTTCAGCGCCGGGCTCTCGAATTCCTCGTCGGCGGACCAGGAGCCCTGGAAGGGGCGGGCATAGTGCCAGCCTCCCGCGTTGCGCAGGAGCGCCGTCACGCCGTTGCCCGGCGATTGTCCCGCGATCTCGAGGTAGAGGACGGTGCCTTGCTCCTCTCCGGAGCGAATCGCGGCCCCGCGAAAGATGCTGCCGGGGGCAATGCGCGCCAGGAACGCCTCGCGCCGGGCGCTGACGCCGGCCGCATGGGCCGCGGCGAGGTTGCGCCTCATCTCGGACACGCGGTCCGCGAAGGATTGCAGGTCGGCCGCAAGGGCCCGCAGCCGGGCGTCGTCGCGGGCGTCTCCCGCCACGAACAAAGGGCCGCCAAACGCGGTGAGCGGCTCGCCCGAGGGGTTGGCGCCGATGTAGCCGCTTGAGATAAGGGTGAGGATCCATTTGTCGCCCTCCCGGTGGGCTGCGACCGTCGCCTGGAACGGGAACGACGCTCCGGCCTGCGAGGTCATCTGCACGATTGTTGCCAGGTACGGGTCCGCCGGAAAGGGCCGAAGGCGCGCAAGCTCCGGCTTGCGGGAGGCGTCCTTGTCGGCCATCAGCCGGCGCGCCTCCAGGGTCGTCTCGGGATAGATGCTGACGAGCCCCTGGAGGTAGTCGGCCGCGTCGACCCTGGAGTAGAGGGGCCCGGTTGTCCTCGCCGTCGCCGCGACGCTGACGCGCAGATCGGCGTCTCCGAGGCGCGTGACGGTTATCTTTACGTCGGAGAGCTTGTACTTTCCGGATGCGGCGCTGCGCTCGAGGAACGCGGCCACCTCGTCGGAGCCCAGGGGCGCCCTCCAGCGGCTCGCCACGAGGATCCCGGCGAGGGCGAGCACCAGCACGAGGCTCGCCGCGAGAAGCATGCGCTTTGCGGACGTTGATGGGGGAGGCTGCATTTCAACGCGCTCGGTTCAATTGGAGGACCCATTCCAGCCGGGCCGCGAGCCGCGACGCGACCGAATCGGTGTCGCTATCCCATGCCAGCGACAGCCACATGGCAACCTCGTCCCAACAGACCTCTGCCAATTATGTAAGAAATTGGTCAAAGGCCATATGTATCGAAGCATACGGCCTGCTCCGGGACGGACACCGCGACGGATTTGGGGCGATTATCGCGTGCGCCTCCGCTGCGAGACGGAAAAGCCTGCCGCCGGGCCCGTGCACCCGTCCTTGCGGAACTCGGGATGCTCGGTTTCCTTTCGCCTCCTATGAAACGAAACGCATCTGCAATCTGGCAAGGAAACCTTAAGGGCGGCAAGGGCACCGTCTCCTCGGACAGCCTGGTCCTCAACAAGACCCCGTATTCGTTCACCTCGCGCTTCGCGGCCGGCACGGGCACGAATCCCGAGGAGCTGATAGCGGCCGCGCACGCCGGCTGCTTCACCATGGCGCTCTCGGCGGCCCTCGAGGCGGCCGGGTTCACGGCCGACACCCTGAGCACGGCCGCCGAGCTCAGCTTCGAGAACCATCCGCAGACGAGCTGGACGATCACCTCCATCCACCTGAGGACCGTGGGCAAGGTCCCCGGCGTCTCGCAGGAGAGGTTCTCCGAGATCGCCGCCGGCGCAAAGGCGACCTGCCCGGTGTCGCGCGTGCTGAGGGCCGACATCACCCTCGACGCCAAGTTGGGCTGAGCGGCCGCGGCCGGCGCGGGAACCAATGCTTAGCGCGTTTCGCCGGCGGGGGCGGATTAACCGGGCGGTGCATTTCGGCGTGGACGGCCGTTTGGACTTGCTCAACTTGGAGGGCCTGCCCGCCCGTCTGGCCCCGCCGATCCATGGATTCGCCCGAACTCCGCCTTTTGGCCACCCGATTCGAGCGTGCATAATCCGGCGCTGATCAGACGCATCCTGGTTGGCGCGGCCGCTGGCGCCGCGGCCAGCTTTCCCCTGGTCGAGACGGGTGCCGCGCCGAGGGCAAACGTCCTGCTCGGCGCACTGGTCGGGGCGGCCTTCGTCGCCGGGCTGGGGCGCGAGCGCGCCTCCCGCGTCGAGAGGGCCACGGCGGCCTGCGCGCTGGGGATACCGCTCTGGCTGCTGGTGAGCTGCGTCGCGGTCCCGGCCCTTGGCGGGCGCCCGCCGGCCCTGGGAGCCGGGCCGGTGGGCGCGCAGTTCCCCGCGCTTGTGGGCTGGAGCCTCTACGGCTGCCTGCTCGGCTTGTTCTCGGAGCTGCTGGGCGCGCTGGCCGACAGGTCACTCGGCCCGGAGGCCGCGCGGCCGGCCGAGCGGCCGGGCCCTCCTAGGCGGGTGGTCATCCTCGGCGGCGGATTCTCCGGGATGACGACCGCCGTCTGGCTCGAGGCGGAGCTCCGCGGCGACCCGTCCGTCTCCGTCGTCCTGGTCAGCGACCAGAACTCCCTGCTCTTCACTCCCATGCTTGCCGAGGTCGCGGGCGGCAGCCTGGAGCCGAGCCACATCAGCACGCCGCTCCGCACCTCGCTCCATTTCACGCAAGTCCTGCGCGGGCGCGCGGAGTCGGTCGACTTCGGCCGGCGCCTGGTGACGGTATCTCCCCTCGCCGGGGAGCCGGGCACAAACCGCGAGCTCGCCTACGATCACCTCGTCGTGGCCGTGGGGTCCGTCTCGAATTATTTCGGCGCGGCGAACATCGAGGCGCACGCCATGGACTTCAAGACGCTCCTGGACGCGATACGCATCCGCAACCACGTGATCAACATGTTCGAGCGCGCGGACCGCGAGACCGACCCCGACGTCCGCCGCTCGCTTGTGACGTTCGTCGTCGCGGGCGGCGGATTCGCGGGCGTCGAGCTCGCCGGCGCGGTCAACGACTTTGCCCGCGGCATACTGGCCGACTACCCTTCCGTAGGGGCCGCCGACATCCGGACGATCCTGGTGCATTCGCGCGACCGGATCCTTCCCGAGCTCAGCGGATCCCTCGCGCGGTACGCGCAGGACCGGATGACGGCCAGGGGGGTCGAGTTCCGGCTCAACACGCGCGTGCTCGACGCCGACGGGGACCAGGTCACCCTCGGCGACGGGCAAATACGCTCGCAAACGCTCGTGTGGACCGCAGGAAGCGCCCCCAACCCCTGCCTGAGGGCGCTCGGCTTCGAAACGGACAAGCGCGGCGCCGTGGCGGTTGAGGCGACGATGGCGGTTCCCGGCCGTCCCGGCGTCTGGGCGCTCGGGGACTGCGCGGCGCTGAAGGATGCGCGCAGCGGCAAGCCCTGCCCGCCGACGGCCCAATTCGCGCTCCGGGAGGGCCGTACGCTCGCCCGGAACATCTGCCGCGCGCTCGAGGGGAAGGCCCCTGGCGCGTTCCACTTCGAGTCCCTCGGATCACTGTGTGTCGTGGGCCACCAGACCGCCTGCGCCGAGATCACCATTCCCGGCGCGCGCGACAGGTCGCTCAGGTTCTCCGGGCTGCTGGCCTGGATGATGTGGCGCGCGATCTACGTCTCGAAGCTGCCCGGCCTGGAGCGCAAGGCCAGGGTCGTGCTCGACTGGACCTTCGAGTTGTTCTTCCCCCGCGACATCGTGCAGACGATAGAGCTCAAGTAGGCAGAGGCGCCATGGCCGCTCCCGAAGCCTCCGCATCCCCCCGGCCCGACACCCAGGCGCCCGGGGTCGGGCTCCTTGAGGCCGTCCTGGCCACCGCCGTCGGCGCAGCCGGCGCGGCGCTGGCGCCGGCGGTCGCCCCGGGGATAGCGGGCCCGCACGTCGCCGCCGGCGCCGCGCTCGGCCTCGTGTCCGCGGCCGCGCTCGGGGGCCGGGCGACGAGCCCGGGGGCCGGCCTTGTGTGGGGGCTTGCCGCCGGGTTCATCCTCTGGACGGTCCTGCCCGCGATGGCCTACGTCTTCCACCTCTCCGGCTTCTCGCCCGGTGCAATGCTTGGCGACGCGAGGGCTCGCTTCCCGGCGCTTGTCTGCTGCGTCGCGTTCATCGGGGCCCCCGTGGGCGTCTTCCTCGGCACGTGGGCTGCGCTCCGAAGGCGGCCGTCCGGTGCCTACAGCTGGGCGCGCGCGACCATCGCCGGAGGCGCGGCCGGCGTCGCCGCGGCGCTCATCTTCAGCCGCTGGATGTACGTGGGAAACTTCTACCCCCTGACAAGCGGCTTCGGCGAGCTGAGCACCCACGCCGGAAGCGTCCTCCTGCATTTCTCGGTGGCCTGCATGATCGGCTGCACCTTCGGGATGCTCTTCCAGGCCGACGTCAGGAACGCCGGGTCGGCGATGGGGTGGGGCATGGCCTACGGCATGTTCTGGTGGTTCCTCGGGCAGATCGTCCTGTTCCCGATTGCTGCCGGCAGGAACGCCGACTGGTCCCATGTCCGGGCAAGCCGGCTTTTCGGCCCGATGGTCGGCCACATACTCTTCGGCCTCATCCTGGGCATCGTCTACTCCGTCACCGACGCGACCTGGAAGCGCCTCTTCGTCGACGCCGACCCGCTCAACCGAAAACGCCAGGGGCCGGGCGTGCACCTTCTTCTGTCGCTCGGATGGGGCTCCGCGGCAGGCCTCTGCGGCGGCATCGCGTCCATTCCGCTGATGATCCCGCCGGGCGTCCTGTCGAGGCTCCCGGGCCTTGACCTCGGCCTGGGTCCCGCGGCCGGGGTCGCCCTGCACCTCGCGCTCAGCGCCGTCATCGGCGCCACCTACGGGTTCCTCTTCAGGGGGGAGACGCCGAACGCCGTGTTTGGCAGTCTGTGGGGCCTGGTCTTCGGGATGATTTGGTGGTACGCGGGGCCGCTTACGCTGCTGCCGCTCATCCGGACGGGCCAGTGCGACTGGAGGCCCGAGGCCGCGGCCGCCCTCATGCCGTCACTCGTCGGCCACCTTGTCTACGGACTTGTGACCGCCAATGTCTTCATGGCGTTCGAGCGCCGCCACGCGCGCTGGCTCTTCGCCGATCCCCGACAGGCGGCGCTGGACGTTCGCCGGGCGCGTCCGGTGGCGACCCCGGCTCCCGCACTCTGGGTGTTCGTCCTGGGGCTCGGAGTGCTCCTGCCCATCCTGCTGTCGTGAGGCCGGGCGCCCGCCCCCCTTCAGCGGCTGGCCGCCTGCAGCTGGGTCAGCTGCTGCTCGCAGCGGCCGATGACGCGGTAGAGGCGGTTTATCTCGAGCATCTCCTCCTCCGTCAGCTTCTTCTTGGGCACCGAACGGTCCGTGTAGAACATCTTGGTGTTGGAGTTGAACTCCAGCTCGTTGCCCTGCCATGCCAGGCCGGGATTCAGGTCGGTCGAGACATACTGATAGCGGTCGTAGGGGGTTTCCTGGGTTGTGCGGATGTCGACGTTGTTGAAGTCCGGCTTCGCCGCGCCCGGGTGGAACCAGGGTGGGCCGAACATCTCCACGGGCATCCCCGGGGTTCGCTGCACCGGGGCGACGGGCTGGTTGACGATGTTCTGCACGCGGTTCACGGCGTCGTTCATCTGCCGTTTCAGGGCGATGATCTGGGCCTGCGGGGAAGGCGCCTGCGTGGGGGTCGGGGAGGGCGGGCCCGCCTGCTGCGTGGCCGCGGCGATGAGCCTGACCGAGACGACCACGTTGTCCCTGATCCGGATGTTGGCGTCCGGGTAATTGAGGACCCTCACGGAGCCGGCCTCGATCTGGCTCCTCGGCTCGCCCTTCTCGGCGAGCACCTGCTGGTAGGTGTCGCCGACGCTGGTCCCCAGCGCCGCCGCAGCCGAGATCGCGATGCAGGCGATGAACCCGCCGGAGCGGGCCGCCGGGCAGATCGCCGACGGCCGCCGGGCCGGCCCTTCCGTCCAGCCTCCTGCGTCCCTGGGCCCCGCAGCTGGAGGTGGTTCGGGCCCCGGCTTCATCAAAACCGCATCGTCACCGGGTTGAAGCCCTCGTGGGATACCGCCACGACGTCGCCGGCCGCGAGCTTCCATTCGTCGAAGTGCCCGAACTCGGCGGTCTGCTCGGGGCCGAGGGTGACGTTCACGAGCTTCTGGCGCCTTGACGCAGGGTTGTCCAAAGCGATAGCGAGCGTCAGCTCCTCAGTGCTTTCATTGCGGAGCGTCAGCACGAAGCCCGACCCCGAGAGGGACCTTCGGGACGTCGCGATGATGGGGAGGTTCCCGCCGTGTGTGGAGAAGTAGAAGAGGGAGTGGGCGCCGACGCTGCCGTCAGTCTTCTCCCTCAGCTGCCTGATGGTCTCGTTGCGCTTCTCGATGGTCGCCGCCAGAATCGCGATCGCGAATACTGCCGCGCCGAGGAGCGTGAGCAGCACCGCAAGCAGCAGGTCGGTCCGCTTGTGCGCGCGGGGCTGTCCCTTTGGTGTTATGGGGGGGATTGCCACTCGGTCCCTTGGGTGTGATGGACGCAAAGGTTGCCTAAACGCCGTCAAGGGACAAGGCCGCAGATTCGCCGGCGAGCGTGCGCCGACGTTTTGTCAAAGTCTTTACGTGCAGTCATCCGATTTGCGGCGGACGCGGACCCTGGCTCGCAGCGCGCCCTTGAGCGCCCACGCTCCATAAGGCGCACGCGCATCCCTGGGGCCGCGATGGAAGGGGCCCGGTCGCCCAGAGCCCGGACTCGCCACGCGGCACTTGAACCATCGCCTTGTTTGCCGTACGGGAATGGGGCGTGAAACCAAACTCCGCCCTGGCTCTGGTCATCTCATTCGTCGTGCTGCTCTGCATCGTGCTGGTATATTTCGGCATCCAGCTGTCCTCGGACACGAGCCAGATCGCGCAGCTAAGGGCGTCGAACGCATCCGAGGAGGCCCACTTGGCGGCGATCCAGGCCTCGGTCGACGGCTTCAAGCGAGACCTCAAGCAGTACGACTCGGTGATCGGCGCGCAGGGCACGTTCCAGCTCCTGGCGAGCGGCCTCCAGAGCGGGGAGATGGATCTGTCAGTCAAGTCTCTCAAGGTCGTCTCCAAGGGCAAGACTCTCGTCACCCTCAAGTCGGCTCCCGACGCCGGCGGCGTTGTCCAGGTGGGGTCGAGCGACGGAACAAGCGCCGCCGAGATCTCCTCGGCCCCGGGGAAGGCCAAGATCAGCCTGAGGGCGACCGCGGGTGCCGACCCCGCCCTGGTCGTCCACCTGGCGACGGTCGGGGATGACGGCTTCTTCCTCCAGAAGGGCCCCTCGGACGACGCGGCCGCCCGGACGGACGGCGCGGGGCTCCAGATCCTGGACGAGGGCGCGGATTTCTACATGGCGCAGAGCTCCGGGGGCAACGTATCCATGGACACGTCGTCCGGCGACGAGCGCGCCAAGGTCAGCATCTGGGAGGAGGGGACCCCGAAGAAGGCCATCTACCTGTCGCTCGGCCCGAAGGATGTG
>Ga0181523_10000315_pt1 | contig 53798 bp, 43 predicted proteins | sample PEATcosm2014_Bin_43_FD_119752 | JGI IMG/M metagenome (GOLD analysis project Ga0181523, IMG submission 119752) | Peatland microbial communities from MTU Mesocosm Facility, Houghton, MI, USA - PEATcosm2014_Bin05_30_metaG | ecosystem: Environmental > Terrestrial > Soil > Wetlands > Peat | place... | reverse complement strand
TACGAGAATGCCCGGGCCGCCACGCCGCAACAGATGACGCTTTATTGGCGGCACATGAACATCCGCCGCATGATTGGCAAATGGAGCCGGCCCGGCGCGTCGGCGGTGCTGGAACACGGCGCAAATCCAGGGCTCATCTCGCATTTCACCAAGCAAGGCCTGATTGACATCGGCAACCGCGCCATCAAGGACAGGAAGGTCATGGGCAGGGCCGCCGACGAAATCCGGCAGCTCATCGCGGAACAAAGGTTCAATTACCTGGCCATGAAACTCGGCGTGAAGGTGATTCATTGCAGCGAGCGCGACACACAAATCACCAACCGAGCGAAGCAGGTGGACGAGTTCGTCAACACCTGGAGCGTCGAAGGCTTCCGCGAGGAAGGCACCACGACCGCGGAGATGGGCTGGGGCACGCACGAGAAGGAGTTGCCGCCGCTGGCCTATGAACACACCGATGGCCCGCGCAACCAGATTTGCCTCGCCCGCATGGGCATCAACACCTGGGTTTCGTCGTGGGTGCCCGATTATTGCATCCACGGCATGGTGGTGCGCCACGGCGAAGCGTTCACCATTTCCGACCGGCTGACGGTCTGGCAAAGCGGCAAGGCGCTCTATCGGCCCACGGTGCATTACGCCTATTGCCCCGCCGACGTGGCCATCGCGTCGCTCAACGAACTGCGCGGCTGCGATTACAAGCTCCAGAAAAAACAGCGCATCATCAACGACGAAATCATCAGCGGTTCCGACATCCTCGGCGCCCTGTTGATGGGCCACGCCTACAATTCGTGGTGGATCGGCAGCGACCTCAGCATCGAAGAATCGCGCCGGCTGGTGCCGCACCAGAACGCCACCACCATGCAGGTCGCCATCTCCGCCGTCGCGGCCGTGATGTGGATGATCGAAAATCCGGCCAAAGGCGTCTGCGTGCCGGACGACCTGCCGCACGATTACATCTTGAAGATTTCCAGGCCGTATCTTGGCAAATGGATTTCCAAGCCGTCCGACTGGACACCGCTGAAGCATTACACCAACGCGTTCAACGGGCACAATAATCCGCAGATTGACCGGAACGATCCGTGGCAGTTTAAAAACTTCCTCATCACCGACGGAGACTGAACAGATTTCCACCGCGCAAGCCGGGGTTGAAAAATCCCGGCTTTTGTTTTTTTACAGAGCTTCCGCAATAGCAACTCATGTGACTTAAAGTCCGTGGACGTTTTCGCCACAACATAGACAATACGGCGCGTGGCAAACATAATAACCACGTTTGGGTTTCGAGTCCGCCAACTGCGGCAGGCCAAAGGCATTTCACAAGAAGAGCTGGCCGAAAAGGCTGGGCTGGATCGAACCTACATATCCAGCATCGAGCGTGGAAAAAGGAACATTTCTTTAAATAACATTAAGCGGTTAGCAAAAGCTCTTAAAGTCAGCGTTCGGGATTTATGAAAACCTGCATCAGTTGGCCATACATTCCTCGGAGAAAAACGAACACTCTTACGTTGGACAAATTATTCCATTTGGCGAACAAGCATTACACCATATTGGCTTACGAAGAAGCTGCCCAGTTGCTCATAATTTTGCAGGCTCACGTTAAGCACCATTCAATTTCTGACGACGAGCTTGAAAATATTATAAATAAAATGTGTTACGCTCTTTCATTTGGCCGAAATATGACTGCCGATGAAGAAATTGAATTGCTCGCTGAACCGAATCAAATCCTCATCGACGATTAAACTCGCGTGTTTTCGTTGCGCTACTTATTTTCAGGCGCAATATGAACACGCAGGCACTTGCAAGTGTTGAAAAAGTGGGGATTGGACTCGCCTGTTCTGTCGAAACTTTCCGAGGCTGCACCATTCAACTTGTAAAAAAGGAATCAGGTTTTAATGGGCTTTCCACCAACAAACTCGGCGTTGTCAGAAAGATTGAGGTAAAATCCATGGAAAAAAGTTTCAATTGGATTGCCATCAATAGCCTGATCGCCATTGACAAATTATTTTTTGAGCGGGATTACTGGATATACTTTGTCCTGCTTCCGCAGAATTATGTCGTCATGACAAAGGGATTGCCGTTCCTGCGTCGCCAACTGTCCATGTCAGCTAATGTTGATTTCGTCGAAGAGATGCAAGATTGGATGAAGGCAACGCGAAAACTGACTAAAAAATCGAGCTTGAAATTTATTCCACGCCTACATCTGAAATTTCCAGTCTCACTCGATGAACTTGTCAAGCATCTGGCGCAAAATCCTTCCGATAAAACATGGCATGAAAGCGTAATTGAAATTTGGCAGAATAGTGGGAATTGGTCTCGAATTTATTCAGCTCCAGAAGAGATTTAATTCAGTTCAGTTTGCGTTCTTTCAAATCAACATCCATAGCAGCATTTGAAAGTCAATGTGACTCGAAATCATAATTTTTCCAAATCAATTTTGTAAAAAAAGCGGCCTCCGTTTCCGAAGGCCACTTCGCGTTTTCTTCAATTTGATTTTACGGATGGCGATGTAAGTGCTTGCGGACGGACGCCAAATCCATTTTCATTTGCAGCCGGAGCGGGAAAACTGTTCCGGCTGTTTCACTTTATTGAAATGATTTCCAAAAGCGCCCTTAAAAAACTGGCCGCCCAGCACGGCACGCCGCTGTTCGTGGTGGACCATGAAGAGTTGCGGCGCAACTACGCGATGTTCAAAAAATGCCTGCCGCGCGTCCAAGCCTATTACGCCGTCAAGGCCAATCCCGACCCCGCCATCGTCAAGACCCTGTTCGATGCCGGCGCGAGCTTCGACGTGGCCTCGATGCCGGAATTCCACATCGTCCATGAATACATCAAGGACATGCCCGACAAGGAGCGGCAGGCCTGGATTTGGGATAAAATCATCTACGCCAACCCGATCAAGGCCAACGAGACGCTGCAGGAATTGAACCCCTACAAACCGCTGGTCACTTACGACAACTACGAGGAAATCCGCAAAATCAAAAAGTTCGCCCCTCAGGCCGGTCTCGCATTGCGGCTGAAGGTGCCCAATACCGGCGCGATGGTCGAGCTGTCGTCCAAGTTCGGCGCCGCGCCCGGGGAAGCCGTGGATTTGATCCTGGCGGCGGACAAAGTGGGGCTGACAGTCGAGGGCATCAGCTTCCACGTCGGCAGCCAGACGACGAACTTCAAGAATTACGTCGCCGCCATCAACCTCGCCGCAAACATCTTCACCGAAGCCAAAGACCACGGTTACACCAGGATGAACCTGCTCGACATCGGCGGCGGATTCCCGGCGCCCTACGACGCCACGGTGAAGCCGTTCCGCGAGCTGGCCGGTATCATCAACCGCGAACTCAACCGGCTGTTCCCGAAGAACATCCAGATTCTGGCCGAACCGGGCCGTTTCCTCTGCGCCACCGCCGGCACCGCCGTCTCCAAGATCATCGGCAAGGCCGTGCGCGACCAGAAACTCTGCTACTACATCAACGATGGCGTTTATCACACCTTCTCCGGCGTCATCTTCGACCATTGCCATTACCACCTGAAATCGTTCAAGCGCGGACCAGCGCAGATTTGCTCGGTGTTCGGCCCGACGTGCGACGCGCTCGACGTGGTCTCGATGGCGGAGAATTTGCCAGACGACCTGCAGCTGGGCGACCTGCTTTACAGCGAACAAATCGGCGCCTACAGCCACGCCTCTTCGACCTGGTTCAACGGTTTCCCGCCCGCAACCGTGGTGCACGTGAACCAGTAAAGACTTCAATCGTCCTCGTTGTCGTCCTCGTCCTCGAACAGTCGAAGGCCGAGGGTCGAAAGTCGAGAGCCAGACCACAGAACCGGCATCGGATTTGAACAGGAGGGAGCAGAGGTAGCAGCGACTGCTTTCTCTGTTACCTCCGTTAGCTCCTGTTCATATCCCCAGAGAGCCAGGTTGGAGACAGGCGGGACGCCTGCCCTACGTTATCCGTGTCATCCGCGTCATCCGTGCTGAAGAATCTTTGCGGACCCCGTCAAGGCGTCTGGATGCGGTAGAACTGGATGGGCGCGTTATTGGTGGCGGCGTAACGATACGAACTGCCCGGGATGTTCGTCGTGAACGTCGCGGTCGTGTTGGTGGTCCACGTCAGGTTCAATTGCGCGCTTTGGAGCAGATGGAACGTGGTCGCCGAACCGCTGACAGTGAAGTTGAGCAACACCTGGTTGTTGGTGAGCACGGGCTGGCCCAAAACGATGGTGGGGTTGGGATTGGTAATGGCGGTCACCAGTTTGAACGGTCCCCAGCCCAACGGGAATTGCGTGAACAGCACCGGCGCGGCGGCGAGGGCGTAATTGCCGGCTTGCGCGGGCGTGAAGGTGAAATTCGTCGTCGCGGTGGAATTCGTGACCATGCCGACGATTTGCTGGACGTTCGTCACCACGATGTTTTCAAGGCACCAGCCAAGATAAGGATCATTTCCAGTGAAGTAACCACCGTTGTTAAAGGCATAAACGAAGCGCACCAGCGTCAACTGCCCGGCAAAGTTGGAGAGCGAATACGAGTGCGCGGTGAATGTGGTTTCACACTGCGACGCGCCGCCGTTGCCATCGTAGCAACCGGCTTCCATAAAAAGGTCTTGCCAGTTCGCGCCGCCATCCACGGATACCTGCGCATGCGCGATTTCGTTTGTGAACGCGTAACCGAGCAGACTCTTGAACAAAAGCGTCGTATTGGTCGCCGGCAGGAGCGCTTCGTTAAGTTGCAAATATTGCGACACGGGATTGGTGTGGCACAGATGAAAACATTTGCCGGCGCCGGTCGGCGGATTGGTGATGACCGGATAAATCGGTGGCGGTGAAATCGTGAAGTTCGTCAGGCCGTTGGTGGCATTGTCCGTGAGATTTCCGTTGGTGGTTTGGGCCGTGAGCCACTGGTAACCGGTGGTGTTGGGGTTGGCAATTGGCACGCAGGCGTAGGGGTTGCCGGTGTTGAGATACGGCGTGTTCGTGCCGACGACGACGGTGGCGACATAATCCGTCCCCGGCACCGCAGGATCAAACAACGTCACGGTGTAGGTGAACCCGACGATGCTGCCACCGGGCGCGACGATATTGGTAACGGTGATGCTATAAACCGTGTCCGTGCCGCTGAACGGAAAAGTTGTCCCCTCGCTCGTCGCGTCCAAGCCCATCGGCACCCAGACGAGTGTGTCTTCACCGTAGCCGGTCAGATACGGTTGGATCGAAACTGTTACCGGCGCACCGTTGCTGGTCATGCTGACCGTTGCCGCACTGAAGTCCGCATTCGACAGCGCGAATGACCATTGGGGAAAGACGAGTTGGTAGGGCACGAAACCGGCAGGAGGCCAGGAAACGAAAGGCTGGCTTGTGGCCGGGCGCGGGCCGCCATAATTCCCGTCGAAAACCCAGGTCGCATTCGCCGCACTGAAGCCGCTTTCCGCCGGCACATCGCCCGCAGCCATCACCTGGGTTTGCGGATACAAAATCCAGCGCCGGTGGCCGACCTCGGTGTTGTTCGCGCCAAAATCCCAGATGAAGCCCGTGATGGCGTCCGCGCCGTCGGAGCCGAGGGCGAGATTCGAGTTGGCCGCGGCATTGGTGCCATCGGTGGTGAAACAGCTCCACGTCGGCGGTATGCCAACATGCTGAAGCGTGTTGTTGGCTGACATCATGAGCGCGCCCGCCTGGTCCTTAGCGGATTCGTTGGAGTCAAAAGTGATCGCGGCCGGAATGCCACCCATGGCGCGGAACCAATTGATACGGCGCAACGTCGCGTTTTGAAAGGCGGTGGAATTGGTGCCCGGGAAACAGTTGGTCGTGACCGCCGTCGAGTCCATGGCCACGCCTTCCGATGAGGTGTAAACCGCATTATAAAATTCCCGCACCTGCTCGCGCGAATCCGTGTTGACGTTGAACCCGCCGGTGACATCCAAGGGGCGCGGTCCGCGGCCCGGCAAACCCGAAACATCCGCCGGCGCCTTTGGCGCGTCGCCCAAATTCGGCGGTGGCACCGAACCGGCAGCCGGCGTTGCTTGTGAAAAAACAGGCGGCGCAAACAGGGCCGCCGAACCGATGGCCGTGATCAGCCCCAGGATTTTTGCAGATGGCATAAAGTTCATTCAGACTTGGCGCGGTTCCGAACGCAAACCTTCTAAAATTCAGAATTGCCAGAACTTATACCCTTATGTTGGAAAGTCAAAAACAGATTTATACTGGCGTACCGAAACCGCGGCTCGCCGGATGCCCCTGTAGCGTCGAGCCTGTGGCTCGAATGAATCGGCGCACAGCGCCGACACTACAACACAAATTAGGACACCACCAAATACAGCATTAACTTGAATTCCAGATTGGTTCGCGTCATGCTCAATCTGCTCCGTGGGTGAAATATGAAGCCGAATGACTTTTCCGATGCGCGGGTGCTCGTCACCGGCGGCTCGGGCTTTATCGGCAGCGCCCTGGTCTGGGCGCTGAACCGGCGCGGCTGCGAACGCATCGTCGTCTGCGACCGCCTCGGCACGGATGAAAAATGGCGCAATCTCGTCCCGCTGCGCTTCGCCGATTACGTCGAGGCCGACGATTTGCTGCCACGGCTGCAAAACGGCGCGCTCGGAAAGTTTGATTTAATCCTGCACATGGGCGCGTGTTCGTCCACGACCGAACGCGATGCGGGTTTTCTCATCCGCAACAATTACGAATTCACCAAGGACCTTGCCGCCTGGGCGCTCGCCCGAACCGTGCACCGCCAAAAACCGCGCTTCGTTTATGCGTCGTCCGCCGCCACTTACGGCGACGGCTCGGCGGGCATGGAAGATGACGATTCACAACTCGACAAGCTGCGCCCGCTGAACATGTATGGTTGCTCGAAGCACTTTTTCGATTTGCACGCCCGGCGCGCCGGATTTTTGGACCGCATCGCCGGATTGAAATATTTCAACGTCTTCGGCCCGAACGAGGATCACAAGGGTGACATGCGTTCGCTCGTCCACAAAAGTTTCGGACAGGTGCGCGAATCCGGCGCCATTCGTCTTTTCAAGAGCTATCGTTCCGATTACCGCGACGGCGAACAAAAGCGTGATTTCCTTTATGTCAAGGACGCGGTCGCCATGACGCTGCATCTGGCGGCGACGCCCAAGGCGAACGGCCTGTTCAACATCGGCAGCGGCCAGGCGCGGACGTGGAATGCCCTGGCCAATGCGGTTTTTGCCGCGCTGAACCGGAAACCAAACATCCAGTTCATCGAAATGCCGGAAGCGATTCGCGACAATTATCAGTATTTTACCCAGGCGAATCTGGCCCGGCTGCGCGCCACTGGTTACAATGCGCCCGTCACTTCCCTCGAAGACGCCGTGGGCGATTACGTCCGCAATTATCTCGTGCCGGACAAACGGCTCGATCCCGCCGTGGCGTAAATGGAATGGATATAAACCTTCAGGAGTGTACGGCCTCCAACGCGAATCGTTGGAGTTCAAGCTTCAGCTTGTCCCCCAATGCAGGCTGAAGCCTGAACTCCAACATTTTTCACCGTCATGTAACTTGCGGTCGGCGGTGGTTTGCGGGCATTCTTTGCCGCAATGATAAGCAATGTTTTTGTCCGCTTCGGGTTGATTGCGTTTATTGCTTTCATTTTTCAACGGAGCTTCGCCGAGGATTTTGACGCCACGACCGAAATCGTTGGCCGCGGTACAAACGGCCTGGTCACGCCGGCCAACCAGCTCGTCACGCCCGCCGGAACGCAGGTTGAACTGCCGGGCATCCGGCCGAACGCGCTGGCGTTGAGTCCCGACGGCAAAATTCTCGTGACCACCGGGCTGGCGCATGAACTGGTCGTCGTCGAGCCGGCGACCGGAACAATTTTGCAGCGCGTTGCTTTCCCGCCCGGCGGAGCGCAGGAGCAGGCGCCGACGGCTATGGAAATTCTCAACCCGGACGAAAAGGCGCAATTGAGCTTTACTGGTCTCGCATTCTCACCGGATGGCTCGCGGATTTACATGGCGAACGTCAACGGGGACATCAAGGTTTTTGGTGTCGGCCCAGACCAAAAAGTTTCGCCGCTGTTTTCAATGGCACTGCCGCCGGCCAACGCGCCCGTGCGCGCGGCGGAAATTCCGGCCGGCATCGCCGTTTCACGCGACGGCAGCAGAATCTACGTCGCGGGCAACCTTTCCAATCGTCTGGTTGAACTGGACGCCGCGACCGGGAAAGTTTTGCGGACGTGGGACGTGGGCGTCGCGCCGTTCGACGTGGTTCTCGCCGGCAATAAGATTTACGTGAGCAACTGGGGTGGCCGCCGGCCGGACGCGAACAGCGTCACCGGCCCGGCGGGACAAGGAACAAAAGTTCGCGTGGACGATCGCTCCATTGCCAGCGAAGGCTCGGTCTCGATGATTGACCTCGCAGGTGGGGCGAGCGTCCCCGCGAGCCGCGACAACACCGGCTCGTCAGTAGCCTCGCCCCACCCAATCTCCGAACTCCTCACCGGGCTGCACGCCAGCGCAATGGCGCTATCGCCCAATGGCCGCTGGCTGGTGGTGGCCAACGCCGGCAGCGACACATTGAGCGTCATTGACACCCGCACGGACAAAATCGTCGAGACAATTTGCGCTCGGCAGAATCCGGGCGATCTCTTCGGCGCGCAGCCAGACGCGCTTGCGTTCAACAACTCCGGGAAAAAACTTTTTGTCTGCAACGGCACGCAGAACGCCGTCGCGGTTTTTCGCTTCAAACCCGGAAAATCGAATTTACTGGGCTTGATTCCCGCCGGCTGGCTTCCCGGCGCGATTGCTTTTGATGCAAAGCAGGAAAAAATTTACGTGGCGAACCTCAAAAGCATCGGCGCGAAAATGGAAAAGCCGCGAAAGGGATTCGGCAACGGTCCGGGGTTCAACACCAAGCAATACGCCGGATCGCTCTCGCTGGTGCGGGTTCCCTCGGCAAACGAATTGGCCGCGTTCACCCGAACCGCGCTGGCGAATCTGCGTTACCCGCTTTTGGCGCAGGCGAAATTGCCGCCGCGCGAAAACCGGCCCGCCCAGCCCGTGCCCGAACGTGTCGGCGAACCCAGCGTCTTCCAGCACGTCATTTACATCATCAAGGAAAACCGCAGTTACGATCAAGTTCTCGGCGACGTGACGGCAGGCAACGGCGACGCGGATTTGTGCGTGTTCGGCGAACGCGTCACCCCCAACCAGCACAAGCTCGTCCGCGATTTCGCGCTGCTGGACAACACCTATTGCTGCGGCATCTTGAGCGCCGACGGCCACAACTGGACCGATGGCGGCATCGCGACCGATTACCTGGAACGCTCCTTCGCCGGCTGGCCGCGCAGCTATCCGAGCGGCGGCGGCGGCCTGGACACGGCGGACGCGCTGGCCTATTCGCCGGCGGGGTTCATCTGGAACGACGCGCTCGTGCACGGCCGGACGGTCTGCGACTTCGGCGAGTTCACCTCCGCTAAAAAGCAATGGAAGGACCCCGCGCGCAAGGGCAAGCCGGGTTATCTCGATTGTTACCACAACTTCTTGAACGGCACCGACGAAATCGCGCTAACGGACGAGCCGGACATCGAGGCGCTGCGGCCTTACCTCATGACGAACACCATCGGCTGGGATTTGGACGTGCCGGACATTTTCCGCGCCGCGCGAATCACAAAGGCCCTGACGCAGTTTGAAGCGGCGGACAATCTGCCGAACCTCGTCGTCGTCTGGCTGCCCAACGACCACACCAGCGGGACGAAGCCCGGCTCGCCCACGCCCGAGGCGCAGGTCGCCGACAATGACCTCGCTATGGGCCAAATTGTAGAGGCCGTCAGCCATTCAAAATTCTGGACGAACACGTGCATCTTCGCCGTTGAGGACGACCCGCAGAGTGGCTGGGACCACGTCAGCGGCTATCGCACGACGGCCTACCTCGCCAGCGCTTACACCAAACGCAGCGCGGTTGTGCACACGCAATACAACCAGACCAGCCTGCTCCGCACGATGGAGCTGATGCTCGGCCTGCCGCCGATGAACCAGATGGACGCCACCGCCACCCCGATGTTCGATTGCTTCACCAGCCAGCCGGACTTCACCGCGTTCGACGCCGTGACCAACAACGTGCCGCTGGATGAAATGAACAAATCGCCGCGGGAAATCTCCGATTCGCAACTGCGCAAGGACGCAGTGGTCTCCGCGCGATTGCCGCTGGACAAGGAAGACCAATGCCCGGAGGACGTGTTCAACCGCATCCTCTGGCGCGCGATGAAAGGCCCGCAAACGCCCTACCCCGACTGGGCGGTGAAGGCTGTGGATGAGGATTGAGCGCAGGACGGGCATCCTGCCTGTCTCCATTTTCTTGCAAGCTAGAGACAGGCGTGACGCCTGTCCTACAATCCGCTGTGGATAAAGATCAAGCGCGAAGTAGAATCAAGCTTTGCAGCCTGTCCGCGGATCAGGAGATGGCTTAATTTTCATCTATCACTTCTTTCTCTTCGGTCCACGTTCCACGTATAGAATTAGACCTGCGCGTGGTCGCCGGCAACCACTTCCGGCCCACCTTCAAACTGCTCAAACGGGAAAAACGCGCCGGCAAGACGGTGCGGATTTATGAACTGCAACCCAAAACCCCCTGTCAGCGGTCGCGGGAAAGCCCCAACGTGTCCCAGGCTACCAGGCAGCGGCTCCAAGCCTAACACTGCGGTCTGGACCCCTTCACGCTTAAAAAAGGCATTGAAGTCAAACTGCGAAAGTTCTTCACTTTCCTCGGCAATCGGGATCGTCAGACAATGTTGGCCTGGTGGCCTCGCCTCTTCGGCAACATTTATCCGTGAGTCAACTCGGCTGACTTGTTTCTCTTCGCTCGGGAATTTTGTCCGGCGCTGTTTTTTAACCGATTTATATTGAAATAAATTTTTGGATTTGATAATTAGCCAACTAATGGCAAAGCGAATGACTAGTTGCTTGTCACGGCGCTGGCTGAAAAACGTCTGGTTGGTCTGGTTGGCGTCCACGCTGATGGTTGTGCTTTGTCCGGGAAACATTCTTCGCGCTGCTGATTTTGTTCCGTCCGGTTCCCCGCCTTCAAACGCGATCACGGCTTCGCTGGAATATCAGGAAACGGACCACAGCGTCTTCAACTGGAGCGTTTCCGTTACGCCGCAGTCGGCGCCGTTCAAAAAGGAACCCGTCTCGCAAAGCGGGAGCAAGGTCATGCGAGGCGTTCTGAATTTCGGCGGCGGGTCCAGCAACGCCATTGCGTTCGTCTGGCAGCGCAGCGCGGGGAAACTCTACCTCGACCTGAATCACAACCGGGATTTGACCGACGATCCCGCCGGCGCGTTTTCGTCGCGCGCGGCGGAGCGGTATTACCAGACCTTCACCAACGTCCATTTGGTTTTCAACACTGCTGCCGGCCAATGCCCGGTGCTGGCGGACCTCAGTTTTTGGGTCGGCGGCGTGGAACCCTACTGCACCGTCGAGCTGCGCTCGTTCTGGCAGGGCCGGGTGATCTTGCCGGGCCGGGACTGGCAGGTGGGCATCATCCCGAATTTTTCGCCGGTGTCGTTTGAAACCGGCCAGTTGCTGCTGCGGCCCTGGGCGGAACGGGACAAGCCCTTCAACGTTTACAGCGGTTCGCTCGCCACCGTTCCATTTTCGCGAAAACTTTTTGTTGATGACCACGCCTATCAACTGGACCTGATCGCCGGTTCGCAAAACGGCGAAGCGAAGCCTGCGCTGCAATTCACGGAACAAACTGTCGCGCTGGGCGAATTGAAAATCACTGGCAAATTTATTCAGCGACTTGTCCTGCCGGGCGGGCCGTATCTTGTGGTTCTCGATCAACCGGCAGCCAGCGTGCAAGTTCCGACCGGCAGCTACAACCAACCCGACATCCTGTTGGAACAAAATGGAGCCGAAGCTTTCTGCCAGTCCAGCCGGTTGCAAGTCGGCCGGCGGATTTCTGTTGCCGACAAGACCCCGGCGGTGTTGAACGTGGGCGGGCCGTTAACAAATTCTGTCATTGCCAGTCGTCACGGGCAGGATTTGCGTCTGGATTACCGGCTGGTCGGCGCGGGCGGCGAAACTTACCAACTGGTGAATCAAAATCGCTCCCAGCCGCCGGAGTTCGCCATTTACAAGGGCGATAAAAAAATTGCGTCAGGCAAATTCGAGTTTGGCTGAGGCGGCACCTGTTCGCACTCGTGGCGAGTGCCTCTCACCGCCGGCGGCAAACTGACCATTGTGGCTGCGTCCGACCTCGGCGTGCTGGGTTCCCGTGACGGTTCACCAATTGCCTACAACTGGGTGCTGCCCGGCATTGCGGCGCTGTTGCTGCCGTGGCTGGCCATTCTGGGATTGCTCATCTTGAAGTCCAACCGGTGTGCGGGTGCCTGGTTGATCTGGATGCCGCTCGGATGCGTGATCGCGTTCACCCTGGCGCCTCTGCCCATCCTGCCATCGGGAACAGACTTTTTCCTTGATGTCATCGCCGCGTTGGCAGTTGGGCTGGCCGCGGTCTGGCTCGTGTCAAATTATCTGCGGCAGCAACATCGGTTGGTCACTTTTCTGTGCCTCCTGCTCGCCTTGGCGGGCTTCAGCATGCTGGCCTTTGTGTCGCGACAAGGCTTGAGCTTGCTGACAATGGAGTCGCTTCAAATCGGAATTGTGCTGGCCATTGGGGTTCTGGCCAGTTCGGTGGCGTTGAGTCTTGGCGGACTGATTTGCCGAGGCCGTTACCGTCCGCTCGGACTTTATTTGTGGCTGCTCATCTTGCTGGCCGGGGTCTGGCTGGTGATTGCCGCGCCATTCTTTTTGATTGCGCTGATTGCTTCAGGTGGGAGGATTCCGTGGAGCGAATTCTTTGTCCCAGTCCTCGTGGTGGCGATGGTCAATTACGCGACGCTGCTGCCGTTCCTGATCCTGTCGTCGGCCAGTCCGTTTTTCCGCGAACGGCTCAAGGCGTTGCTGCATGTGAAACCGCAAGTCCCGCCAGTAATTGCGCCTTTGCCCGAAGCCCAATTGAAAACTTGAAATTGATGAATAAAAAGCCAACCTCAACCTTATGAAACCCTCCAGAAAATTGATTCTGGCCGCAATGGTTCTCGCCGGCACCGCGTTCGCGCAATCCGAGCAATGGCTGGAGTATCACACCAGCAACGACGGTCGCGCCTACCACCAGATGGAACTGACCACCAATCCGCCACCCGGCGTCGCCCTGCCCAAGCTGAACGCCGCGCCCTGTTTCGCGCGCTGGCTCACGCCGATGGACCCCGCCGGCGGACGCTGGCTCTGCCTTGACCGCACGCGCAAGTCCGGGCCTTATGACCGGTTGTTCATTGACAGCAACGGCAACGGCCGGCTGGACGACAAAACGCCCATCCAAGGACGAATTGATTCCTACAACGCTTTTTTCCCACCGGCACGCTTGGTCTTCAAGGGCGAGGACGGCCCGATTACCTATCATCTCGTGTTCCGGTTCTATCAATACGAAAAGAACCCCGCGCAATTGCTGGCGTCGTCCGCCGGTTGGTATGAAGGCGTGGTGAATTTCGACGGCGCGAAAAAGCGGATTGAACTGATTGACGGCAACGTCAATGGCACGTTCAACGACGTCGCGCCGGATCCGTATGACAGCGACCGCATCCAGGTCGAGGGCGACAAGACCAGCGAACGTTTTTTGGGAAAGATGCTGGAAGTGGACGGAAAGTTTTTCCGGATCGAAGTCGCCCGCGACGGCGCATTCGTCAAGGTGCAAAAGGCGGAGAACGTCACGCTCGGCGAGGTGCGCGTGCCGGAAAACATTTCCGAATTCGCCGCGTTCGGCGAGAACGGCCATTTTGTGCGCAAACCGGTGAACGGCGAATTCACCTTGCCGGCAGGCAATTACCGGATCTTCCACTGGACGATCGATCGCAAGGATGAAAAAGGCGCGGCGTGGACCCTGTCAGGCTATAATTTTCCCAAAACCGCCGGCTTCGAGGTCGCCGCCGATAAGCCCGCCGTGCTGGAAATCGGCGAGCCGGTGCAAGCCGTGCTCCAGGCGACGGAAGGCACCAACCGGCAGGTCGCCTTCAACCTCCACTTCGAGGGCCGGCAAAAAGAATCCATCGAGATGCTGCGCGACGGCCAGCGCCCGCGCGGGCCGAAATTGATGCTGGCCAATGCCGACGGGACGTTGTGTTATACGAACACATTCGAGTTTGGGTGAGGTGGCGTTTGCTCGCTCTCATGGCGGGAGCCTAAAAATGTTCAGCGTCCGTTGGTTGGCAGCGTCAAAATTTTCAGCCCGTTCCAGGTGCTGACGAGTCCGTTGACACTCGAAGCAGAAAAATAATCCATCATCTCATGAAAACGACACGGCAATTCCTTCTGGTTTGTGCCGCTTCGGTGCTCTTGGGCTTTTGCACACACGCCCAGACACACGAACGGTTGCAGACTGTCATTCAACGGGCGCCGGACACCGGCGCGGAACAACTCAACTTTTCCGGGACGGTCACCGACACCGCCGGCAGCCCCGTAGCCGCCGCCACAGTGGAGTATTGGCGTTACGAGGGACGGTTGAACCGTCTGGAATTGAAACAGCAAATCACCACCGATACCAACGGCGCTTTTGAATTCCAAGTGTCGCGCGCGGCGGGATTTCTGCTGGTGCGAAAGCCGGGACTTGCCCCGGCATGGAAACAATTGAACCAGCCGTTTAGTTCGGTCCGTGACACGGAAGAACATCTGGTGCTGACTCCGCCGGCGGCGCTGGCGGGCGTGGTGGTGGACGAAACGGACAAACCGGTCGCCAACGCCGAAGTTTCCGTGGCCATGGCCGTCTGCGAAATTTCATCGGAGGGTGGAGGTCGGAGTTTTAATTATCTCACCGGCAAACCCGCGCACGATTGCTTTGCCGCCCGCACGGATGCCGCCGGCCGTTTCCGCATCGAAAATTTTCCGACCAATGCCACGGCTGCCCTCGCGGTTCAGTCGCCGGGAAAAGCTCTGCGCCAAGCATCGCAGGATTCCGGCGGCCTGGACTCGCTGCCCTGGCGCGCGGGCCAGGAAGACATCAAACTGGTCGTGGAACCGGCCGGCAGCATCGAAGGCAAAATCATCGCCGAGGGAAGCAATCAACCGCTGCCCGTCGCGCGGCTGGCATTGCAGCCGGATAACCCGGGCTTTTTCCATTTCGGCGAAAGCGAGCCGGCACAATCCGCCGCGGACGGCACGTTCCATATCAGCGACGTGGCCGCCGGTTCCTACAGAATCCAAGCCATCTTCGGAACCAATGCCGTTCCGGAATGGGTCGCGGACACGGTTCCAGTCTCAGTTGAGTCCCGAAAAACCACGCGCGGTGTGCAGGTGACTGCGGCGCGTGGCGGCTTGCTGGAAGTGGCCGTGCTGGAACAAAATGATCGCAAACCGCTGGCGCAAGTCATGGTCAATGCGTACCGGGAAAATTTTCAATCTGCCGCCCGTTCCGACACCAACGGCATCGCCCTCCTGCGGCTGCTGCCCGGTGATTATCAGATTATGGCGTCCCGTGAATCTATGGCCGCAAACCAGGCTTCCGCCAGCGTGGAAGCCGGCAAGACGAACCGCGTGGAAATTGAAATCGCCGCGCCGCGAAAAATCACCGGCATCGTCCGCCAGCCGGACGGCCAGCCGGCCGCAGGGCTGCTGGTGAGAATTGTGGGTGGTTTTGGCCCCGAGACGGCCGAGGTCAAAACCGATGCCGACGGCAAGTTTGAGCTGGAATGGAACCAGCGCCAATTTGGACAAAACAACACGACCCCCTGCATTCTGGTTCGGGACGCGGAACACAATCTGGCCGTGGCGCAGGACATTGACGAAGACACCGGCCCGCTCGATTTGAAACTCGCGCCCGGACTCACGCTGGCCGGCCGCGCGGAATCCGATGGCAAACCGGTTACGAATGCGACCGCCAAACTGGTTTTCTGGACCGGTCGCAGCGGCTCGTGGCTTGATGGCTTGGCGCGGACCAACACGCCGGGACAATTTGAAATTCCCGCGTTGCCGCCCGGCAGAAAATACGGCGTCGTTGTCTCCGCGCCGGGATACGGGCAGAAACAAATCTACGATGTTGCCGCCTCCGCCGATGCCATCCGTCAGGAACTCGATCCGTTTGAACTCAAACTGGCCAACCTCAAACTCGCCGGCCAGGTGCTCGACGCGGACGACAAGCCGGTCGCGGGCGCCAATGTGAGTTTAAACGGCGAAGGCCAGCCCAACGGAAATGTGCGGACGGATCGCGACGGGCGATTCACCTTCGCGCACGTCTGCGAAGGAACCGCGCAACTCTCCGCCAACAGCCGGAATTCCTTCGGCAACATTTCCGCCGAAGGCGGCGACACGAACGTCGTTTTGCGGCTGGGACAAACCTACAGTTCTTCTCCCGGCGCCACGACGCACAAATTGAAAGGCGTGGTTACGGACGCCGGCGGCCAACCCGTCACCGGCGCGCAGGTGGCGGTGTTTCCCAATAATGGCACGCGCTGGTTCAGGACCGGACCCAATGGCGCCTACAGTCTCGCCTGGTCGCTGCAACCGTGGCAAATGCAGTCGGGCGGCGCGCTGCTGGTTGTCCGCGACAAGGTTCGCAACCTGGCAGCCACCGGAGAACTGGAGGAGGATACCACGAACCTCGACGTGAATTTAAAACCGGCCCTGACCGTGGCCGGGCTGGTAAGAAATGCCGATGGTTCGCCGCTTGCCGGCGCGCAGGTTGACGTGCAAATCAAGGTGACGGACACGGCCTACGACCAGTTAAACGAACAAGTGGCTGCCGCCGACGCGCAGGGGCACTACGAAATCAAGTGCCTGCCGCCGGACGCGCAATACCTTGTTTTTGCCTCAGCCAAAGGCCACGGTCGAAGCCAGCAGCAAGTTCAAGGCGATTCCGAAACCAACCGTGTGGAGCTGTCGCCGTTCGTCCTCAAACCCGCCGACCGTGTTTTGGCAGGGCAAGTGCTGAACGAAAGTGACAAGCCGGTTTCCGGGGTGAACGTGTCCTTGAATGGCGAAGACGAGCCGGACGGCAGCACGACCACCGACAGCAAGGGCCGGTTTCACTTTCAGGTTTGCGAGGGACAGGTTCGCCTCTTCGCCAATTCCCAAGGCGGTTTCGCGCAAGCCAGCGCCGAAGCGGGCGACACCAACGTTGTGATGACATTGAGTTTCCAGTCGGGGAATGTCCGCCAGACAGCGCGACGCGCACCGCTCAAAGGCAGTTCGCTGCCCGATTTGGCAACGGTGAACCTCGCCAGCGACGCCGCGCCCGCCAGCAAGCCGGTGTTGTTGTGCCTGTTTGATGCGGGCCAGCGTCCGTCGCGACATGTCGTTCACCAGTTGGATGAACAGGCCGCCGCACTACGGCAGCAAGGCGTCACCGTGCTGGGCGTTCAAGCCGCAGTCACCAGCGATGAAACATTCAACGAATGGAAAAGCGCCAGCCCGGTTTCATTTCCGCTCGGGCGTGTGACGGAGAAATCCGAAAAAACAAAATGGGCCTTGGCGGTTCCAGCGTTGCCGTGGTTGATCCTCACTGACGCCGATCACCGGGTTATCGCGGAAGGTTTTGCTCTCGACGAGTTGGACGCACAAATCCAGAAGCTGAAATAACGCTAAAGGCCGAAGGCTAAAGGCTAAAACTCTTTTTGTGTTTCGGCCTTCAGCATTTGGCCTTTAGCCTTCCCAACATTTCTCAAATATGGCAAACTACTTGCATGAACCAGCCTGCCGGAAATTTCACTTGGCCGTGCACAACCCGGTGTGGAGGTGTGGGGCGACCTGGTGGCGCTCCTGGTCTTCAAAACCAGCGTGGGGCTCAACAAAGTCCCAGGTGGGTTCGATTCCCATCCACCTCCGCCAATTTAAAAATGCTAAAGGCTGAATGCTAAAGGCTAAAGTTCATGAATCAACCTCCCGCAACCATCCTGTTTCAGCCTTCAGCCTTTAGCCTTTAGCCTTTTCTATGCGCCACATCCCACAGCCACCGGTGAATCCCGCCTTGCGCTCGTTGGAACACCATGATTTCTGGCCCGGATTAGTCGTCGCGCTGGCTGGCGCGCTCGTGGCGTTTTGCGGCGCGCGGCATCTGACCAATGTGGACACCGTTGATGGAAATACTGCGTCGGAAATTCAATTGGTCAAGGCCTTCTCGTCCGGTGGCCTGCAATACCCGAACCAGGTCGCGCCGTCGCCACCGCCAAATCTCGAGGGCGTGGCCAATCCTGGCGAGGCGTTGGACCGCTGGGCAAAACAACAGGCCAACGCCCAGCCTCCGGCATGGAAAATCCGCGTGGACCTCGGCGCGAAAACACCCTGTCCGACCTGAATAAAATAAATTCCGGCCACACGGCGTGGCCAATGAAATGCTAAAGTTCAAAGGCTGAAGGCTAAAGTGCCATGAGCGAACAATCGCAAGATTTGAAGCCGAGGACGAAAGCGTTTGCGCTTCGGGTCATCCGTATGTATTCCAAGTTGCCCAAGAGCGACACGGTCGCGCAGGTGCTCGGCAAGCAGGTGCTGCGCTCTGGAACTTCGGTCGGCGCGAATTATCGCGAGGCTTCGCGCGGCCGGTCGAAAGCCGAATTCATTTCCAAGATCGGAGATTGCCTCAAGGAAATCGAAGAAACCGAGTATTGGCTCGAACTGCTTATGGAAAGCGGTTGCGTTTCGCCAACCCGGATGGCCGGTTTGCTCGACGAAACGCGACAGCTCATCGCCATTTTCACAACCATTGATAAAAAGGCTAAAGGCTGAAGGCTAAATGCTAAAGTTTATGCAACCTTCCACAACTTTCCTGTTTCAGCCTTCAGCCTTTAGCCTTTAGCCTTTATGAATTTGTCTCGCCTGCGTCCCTGGGTGCAAACCGGTTTTCTCGGCGTGTGGCTCGCGCCGGTGGGCCGATGGCTGCACGGCATCCCCGGCTGCGTCTTCCACTGCTACTCCTGCCCGTTGTCTGCGTTCGGCTGTCCGGTGGGTGTGGCGGCAAATTACGCCGCGCTGCTGCCGGTGGTCGGGGAAGTGCCGTATTTGTTGCTCGGCGTGTTGCTGCTCGTCGGCGCGGCCGGCGGTTCAATCGTCTGCGGCTGGGCGTGTCCGTTCGGGTTTCTCCAGGACCTGCTCGGCAAAATAGTTCCCCGGAAAATTTCGCTGCCGGGCTGGGTCGGCTACTTCCGTTACGTGGTGCTGGTGGGCTTGGTAATTCTGCTGCCGATGATCCTTGGATTCAGAGGCATTCCGTTTGAGAAGCAGGTGATTTCCATCTGCCGGCTTTGTCCGGCCGGCGCACTGGAAGCCGGTGTGCCTTATTCGGTCCAAAGTGTTTTGGCCGGCAACGGTTGGATTATGAGCTGGTTGAAGACCGGCATTTTGCTTTCGTTCCTTGCCGCCGCCTTGTTCATTCACCGTCCGTGGTGCCGGATGTTTTGTCCGCTCGGTGGATTCCTTGCGCTCTTCAACCGGTTCAGCCTGTTTCACCTCCGGTTCAATCCCAAGGAATGCGTCGAATGCAACCTCTGTCGCAGCCGCTGCTCAATGGGCGTGAAAGTGGATCAGGCCGTCAACGTGTCCGGCTGCATCCGCTGCCTCGAATGTACCACCTGCGGCGCAATTGAACCGTGCTTCGCCCTGCCGGAGAAAAACAAGGCTAAAGGCTAAAGGCTGAAAGCTGAAACACTTTAGCATTTAGCCTTCAGCCTTTAGCATTTTTTGAGATTTTCCTGATAGAACATTTTTACCGGCGCGCCGCCCATCGCGATGGCACACCAGGCCGCCTCATCCAGTTCCGTTTGCGAGATGCCCATTTCGCGCGCCCGCCGAAAATGCGCCTCAAAACACGGTTGGCAGCGGCTGCTCACGACCAGGCTGAACAGAATGAGTTCCTTCGTTTTTGCATCCAGCGCGCCAGCCGATTGCACCGACCGCATCAGCGCGCCAAACGCCCTTTGCGATTCGCCGGCGGAGCCGGTCGCGGTTTCACTTTGGAACGCGTCCGCGCAGCAGGCGTCGTGATGAGTGGTGGCATCTGAAGTGGATGGTTTCATGGATTTGATTTTTGGGGTTGGAGTTCCGCCTTCAGGCGGCCGCGTGAACGCGGAACTCCGAACAATCGTTTCAGGAGCGCCGCGACTGACAAGGATTTCTTTATCAGACGAACCGGCGATTTGACCGATGACGAAACCGCGAACGCCGCGCCGGGCAAGAGATTGCTGGAAAATGTCCAGTCGCTGCGGCGCAATGGCGATCAGCAGTCCGCCGGAAGTCTGCGCGTCGAATCCCAGGTTCACCGAAGCTTCGTCCACGCCTGGCGCAATGTGAATTGCGTCGCCGACATACTCACGGTTTCGCTCAATCGCACCCGGAATAACACCTTGCCGCAAGGCGTCCAGCGCGCCGTCGAATGCCGGCAGCGCCTCCGCGAAAATCTCCGCGCCCAGTTTGCTCTGGCGCAACATGCGATAAAGATGCGCGAAGAGGCCGAAGCCCGTGACGTCCGTGCAGGCCGACGCGCCTGCTTCCTTCATTGCCTCTGCCGCCGCGCGATTCAGTGCGGCCATGGAAACTTCCGCCGCTGCCATGCCGGCCGGATAATCGCGCCCGATCTGGCGGCAAAACGATAGCACACCCGTGCCGAGCGGCTTGGTGAGCACCAGCACGTCGCCGGCCTTTGGTTTTTCCAGCGCGGCAGCGACGGCGGGATTGATCAATCCTGTAATGGCGAAGCCGAGCTTGATTTCGTCGTCCTTGACACTGTGCCCGCCGACGAGCGCGACGCCGGCCTGCTTGAAAATTTCCATCGCGCCGTCGAGCATTTGAAAAATAATTTCGCCCGGCAATTTTTCGGACGGAAACGCCAGCACGCTCAACGCCGTGCGCGGTTCGCCGCCCATCGCATAAATGTCCGAGAGGCAATTCGCCGCGCAGATGCGTCCAAACAGACGTGGCTCATCCACGCACGGCGTGAAAACGTCCACCGTCTGCACGAGGCAAAGCTCGTCAGAAATCCGGTAAATCGCCGCGTCATCGGCGGCGGCCAGTCCGGAAATCACCGCCGGGTCTTCCACCGCCGGCAGGCGTCCCAGCACCGCGTCCAAATCGGCGGGTGCGATCTTCGAGGCGCAGCCGGCGTTGCGGACGAGTTGCGTGAGCTTGACCTGCGAAATGTCCACCGGATCGGGTCGTTCGCCGGCACAAGGACAGATGCCGTCGTTGCGGAAGACATCGCATGGACACGGGCGGCGCACATCGCAGATGCAATGTCCCAGGAGCCGCGATCGCTCCATCATGCGGCGGCGCTTGGCAAAATCAATTTTCATTTCAATTTCGGTAGTGGCGCGGGCGTCTCGCCCGTCAGTTTCTGGTTCCAGCAAAGGGCTGACTTTTACCGGAACACACGGGCGAGACGCCCGTGCCACTACGGTTGTGCGTTTCTTCTATTATCAGTTGCCACGGGGTTCAACAGTTTTTTGGCTTCCGCTCCTGGCGTGCGGTTGTTGCCGGACCGGACGGTGAAGCGGATTTTATCCAGATAATCCACCAGCGGCACGGCAAACTTGCGGCTTACGCCGAGCGCGTCGCGGAATTCCATTGTGGAAAACATCGGCGCGCGGTGGAACAGTTTCAGGGCGGTTTGCTTGCCGCCTTCCACGGCGTCGCGGTGCATCCAAATCTGGTCATTCAACCGCACCACCACGCCGCGTTCCGCCAGCAGTCGCGCCATGGCGGCCACACGCGGCAGCGGCTCGTTCGCGGATGTGGCCAGTTCCTCCAAACCCGGAGGCGACCGACCGGCTTCCTGTAATTTCGCGGCGATCTGGTCGCACAAGTGCTGGTCGGGATCTGGAACCCGCGCGCTCCAACCGGCACGCGACAGCAGAGCGCCGTTGCGTTCGAGCTGCTTCGATTGAAGCAGCGATTCCGCCGCCGCCTCCAAAAAAACGGGATTGGCTTTGAGCGTCGCCTGCAGTTCTTCGCGGCTGATGCCGGCGCGTTGCGGGTTTGCAGCGTGAAAAGTTTGGACCGCAGCGAGAATGTTCTCTGCCATCTTTTGAACAACCGCGCGCTGAAGCCATCCACCGCCGGGTGCCGGAACCACCCGGCTTTCGGCGTTCAGCCGTTCGAGCGCTCCGGCGATTTCCTCCGGGCGGCTCCAGCTTTTTTTTTGGAGGCTGGCAACGGTGGCGGGCGATTCGCTTTCGCGCACCATCTGTTCACACCAGCGCAGCGGATCGGCGATGGCTTCGCGCCGGGCGGCCAGCAGGTCAAGCGTCCATGGTTTTTTCCGGCGCAACCGCGCGCTGCTCAAACCGAGAATTTGCCCGCCGCCGATGGTGGTCACCCCGCTGACGCCCGCATCAGGTATATTGGCCCGCACCACAAACCGTTCACCGGGCACGAGTGGCAGCGGCGAGGCGAGGCGAAGCTGGACAAATTGCTTTTGCCCGCCGGTCATTGCGGTGTTTTCCAGCATCGCCAGGCGCGCCGAAACTGAAGCGGTTCCAACATGAAGTTGCACTTCGAGGTAGTCATCGATTGTGCCCGGGATGGAATTCAGAATTTGCAATTCCGCCTCGGCCATCGTGGCCGGCTCGAACAAGTTTGATCCGCAGAGAACCATGCCGCGTCGCACGGCTTCGTGGTCCAGTTCCGGAATGTTCAGCGCGACACATTCGCCGGCGTTTCCTTCCGTGGCGTCTTCGCCATAGACCTGCATCCGGCGGACATGCCCGGACAGGCCGGCGGGCAACAAATGAAGCTCGTCGCCGGGGTGAACCCGTCCGTGCGTGGGAATGCCGGTGACGACCGTGCCCGCGCCGCGAATGGTGAACGCATCCTCAACCCACAGCCGGAATGGCCCGGTGCAAAGCCGGTCACCGCACGCCTCAACAGCCCGGTTCAGCGAATCGAAAAAACCGTCAAAGCCTTCGCCGGTGATGTTGGAAATCGGACAGATGGACGCGTTGGCCAGAAATGTTTCCGCCAGCAGTCGGCGCAAATCCTGGATCACAAAATTCCGCCGCGCGGCGTCCACGAGATCAATTTTCGTCAACGCTATCAGCCCGTGCCGCAAACCCATCAGCGTGAGGATGTGCAGGTGCTCGTGCGTTTGTGGCATGATACCGTCGTCCGCCGCGACGACGAAAATGACCACGTCAATGCCGTGCGCGCCGGCGACCATGTTGCGGATAAAATCCACGTGACCGGGCACGTCCACGATGCCAACCACGCGTTTGTCCGCGAGCTGGCAGGGCGCGAAGCCGAGGTCAATCGTGAGGCCGCGTTGCTTTTCCTCGGCGAGCGTGTCGGTCTCGCAGCCGGTGAGCAGTTTCACCAGCGCGCTCTTGCCGTGGTCCACGTGCCCGGCGGTGCCGAGCATGATGTTGCGGCGGGAAGTCACAGAAAAAGGCTAAAGGCTGAAGGCTGAAGGCTGAAAATTATAAGTTGTGGAGACATTTTCATGAACTTTAGCCTTTAGCCTTCAGCATTTAGCATTTTGACTAATTCTCCCCAGCGCCCCGGCGATAATCGGCACCTGTTCGTCGGTCAGCGTGCGAACATCCAGGCAAACACGGTCGTTTTCGATGCGGCCAAAAACGCAGGCGCAATCCGACCGCAGCCGCCGCGCCAATTCGGAGGCGCTCATGTCCGGCAGGGAAACCGTCACGACAAAACTGGCAATGGCTTCCGTCGGCAATGAACCGCTGCCCAGGTAAGCCTGGCTGTCGGCGATTTCAACTTTGGCTTTGGGCGCTTCGGCGGAAATCAGGCGCGCAAGCTTTTTGGCGCGCGATTTCAAAGCGTCCACCGGCGTGCTGATCATGCGATAGGTCGGATGTTCGCGTTGCAGCCGTGCCGGATCGCGGAACAGTTGCAGCGTCCGCTCCAGAACCATCAGGCAGGTTTTGTCCACACGGACGGCGCGCATCAATGGATGTTTGCGTAGTTTTTCAATCAACGCTTTTCGTCCCACGATCACGCCGCACTGGCCGGCGCCGATAAGTTTGTCGCCGCTGAACAGGACGACGTCCGCGCCGGCTTCGATGGATTCGCGCACGGTCGGCTCGTGGGGCAGGCCGAATTGTTTCAAATCCACCAACGCGCCCGCGCCGAGATCATCAATCAAAATCGAGTTGCGCTGGTGGGCCAGTTCCGCCAGTTCGCGCAGCGCGACTTCGCTGGTGAAACCGACGACGCGATAATTGCTGGGATGCGCCCGCAGGATGGCCGCGGTGTTTTCCGTGACTGCTTCTTGGTAATCCCTGGGATGCGTGCGGTTGGTCGCGCCGACCTCGACGAGCCGCGCGCCGCTCTGCGCCATCACCTCCGGCAGGCGGAACGAGCCGCCGATTTCGATGAGCTGTCCGCGCGACACGATGACTTCCCTTTGCGCTGCCAGCGCCGCGAGCACGAGCATGGTGGCGGCGGCATTGTTATTGACGACCGTGGCCGCCTCCGCGCCGGTCAGTTCCGTCAAAATGTATTCGACCAGTTCATCGCGCTCGGCGCGCCCGCCGGATTCTCGGTCCACGGCGAGCGTGCAATAACCCTTCAACTCGCCCATCATCGAATCCACGACGCAGCCCGGTAACACCGCGCGGCCCAAGCCGGTGTGCAGGATGATGCCGGTGGCGTTGATGGCTTCGCGCACATGCGGTTCGGTGGCGTGCTGGAGAAGTTTTTCAGCCTGTGCCAACACCGCCTCAGCGGTGATCTGCTGTGTGTCACCACGGTCGGTGGCATCGTCGAGGAATTGCTGCCGCAATCCGGCCAGCGCACGGCGGAGACATTCCGTGACGAGCGGCTGCGGACGCTGCCGGAGCCAACGGATGGCCGTTTCGCTTTTCAGCAATTCGGTGACGCTTGGAAGCGCTCGAAGCAATTCCTGTTTTCGGTCGGGCATAGTCCGATAAGGCTAAAAGCTAAAGGTTGAAGGCTAAAACACCAGAACTGAATTTAGCCTTTAGCATTCAGCCTTTAGCTTTGTTTTCAACGGACAACGCAGCGCCGAGCGCGCCGGTAAATTGCGGTTGCGGCGCAACATGGACCGGGCAGGCCAAAACTTCCTCCAGCGCACGGGCCATGCCGGGCTGTAGTGCGACGCCGCCAGTGAAATAGACCGGCGGCGAAACGAACCTGACGGCCAGCGCGGAAACCCGGGTGGCGATGGCGTTTTGCACGCCGGCGACCACGTCCGGCAACGGCTTGCCGTCGGCCAGCAACCCGATGATTTCCGTCTCGGCGAACACCACGCACATGTTGCTGATGAGCGCGGGGGTTTTGCTTTGGCGCGCCGCTTCCGCCAGTTTTTCCCAATTCATGTCCAGCCGTGCCGCGACCATTTCCAGGAAACGTCCGGTGCCCGCCGCGCAGCGGTCGTTCATCGCAAAATCGCGGACGCGCCCGCCGTCTTCGAGGCTGATGACCTTGCTGTCCTGGCCGCCGATCTCGATAATCGTGCGCGCGTCCGGCGCCAGCCGGTGGACGCCGCGCGCGTGGCAGGTGATTTCGGTGATGGTGGTGTCGGCGAAACGGATGGCATTGCGTCCGTATCCGGTGGCCACCACGCCGGAAATCCGCGGCCGTTCCAGCCCCGCATCCTTCAAAAGTTTTTCAAAAAGTTCCGCCGCGAGCCGTTCCTGTTCCACGCCCTGGTCGGTCAGGCCGGAAGCGAGAATTTGCGACTGGTCGGTGTCGAACAACACCACCTTGATGGAACGCGAACCCGCGTCTATGCCGGCGTAAATCATAAAAAATGCTAAAGGCTAAATGCTAAATGCTAAAGTTTATTCTGTGTTTCAGCCTTCAGCCTTTAGCTTTTAGCCTTATTCTTTGACCGCGCGATTTCAACCAGCGCCTGCAACCGCGAGCCAAGGGTTGCCAGCATGGCATCACAAACCGGCGGGATTTCAAGTTCGATTGCGGGAATTCCAATTTCTCGCCGCACGATTTCAAGGATGATTTCCCCCTCGCGGGCACAGTGGCTTGCGCCGGGAATACGCGAGACGACCAGGGCCTCGGCACGGCCAGCCTGACATTCGCGGACGATGCGCGCGGCGCGGTCGGCCGTCGGGCCAACCATCGGATCGGCCAGCGCAGTACGGGCCAGCGCTTCCAGCGGCGGCAGATTTTCGGGAATCAAATCCAGCGCGTGGGTGAACATGTAATCCGAACCGCAAATGCGCCCGCCGAGTTCTTCGAGCAGGTTCATCGCGCGCAAATCCGCGACCGGATTCACCCAGAAAATCCGCACGGCGTCAGCGCCGATGACAAATTGGTTTTGCCGGACGCGCGATTGAACCTCGGCCAGCAAGTCCTCAAGCACGGCGACGGTTTCCTCGCGGTCGGAGCAGAAATGAATCGCGAGCATTTCCGCCACGAGCATTTCCAGAGCTGGCAGCGGCGCGGCGGGCGCGGAATAGACGGTCCGACGCAATGTGTCCAGCAGCCGGCGCACTTGATTTGCCGTGCGAATGCCAGCCGCCAAACCGCCATCGTCCAAGGTTCTTCCTGCCAGTTCGCCCAGGGCGTTGCCAATGCGCTGCAATTCCGCCCGCACACAGTCCACCTGGATTGTCGGCGCAGCGAGATTGCCCGGCAGCGCGCAGGCCAGTTCGCCGGAAGCCGGCTGGCGGCGGCGCGGGATTTCCCACCAGAAAATCGGATGGCCGCGATGTTCCAGCCGCTGCGCGATGGCCGAAAAATCATCGCAGACCGCGCCGGTGCTGCAGACCAGCAAATCCGGCTTGGGAAAATGCTCGCCATTCTCGAAGGCCGGCAGCATCGCGCGCACCGGACAAAACGAGGCGTCAATGCCCATCGCTTCCGCCTGTTGCAGCAGCCTGTCGCTGCATTCCATGAGGCACGGTGTCCACCACGCGCCGTCCGGATAAAACGCCCGCACGCCCGGCAGCGCATACGCCATGACCGGCACGGTGCCGAGGTCTTTCATTGTGCCGACAATTTTGTCGCCGTTGGCGCGGGCCTGACGCAGCCGCTCGTTTTCCGTCAGCAGAAAATTCCAGAGTCGCAGCGAGGCGGGCGAGCTGTCGAACTGCAATTGTTCCAGCCGGAAATCATTTTCGCGGACGACATGACGCCGCAGTGGCCCGCCGTAACCAGGTTCGCGCAGGCCGTCCCGCCGGAGTTGCTCGTAACGGCCGTCCCACTCGTCCAGGTTCAACTTGCGCGGTGAAGTGTTCATCTCAGCGTTTCCACAAAAGCCTGAAGGCGGTTGAGTTCGCGCGGTGCGGCGCCCGGTTCTCCACCGGCTTCGAGCAGCAAAACCGGCAGGCCAAAAGTTTCACGCAAGGTTTGCGCCTCGGCGCGCCAAAGATCACAGCCGGTGAAATGCCAGAGCACGATGCCGCGCACGTGGCGGGATGCCAGCCGTGGCTTCAGCCAGGAATAGAGCCGCGTGTTTGGCCGCTGGAACACGTCAACGATGTTGTCGAAGCAGCCTTGGACGAGCACGTCGAAAGGATTGCCGGGTGCGGCATCCAATTCAAATGCCGGACACAAACTGCGTTCGCCGGTTTCAGTGGCGTTCAGCGCGACGCGTCCGCCGGCGGCTTCGATTTCGTCCAGCAATTTCCAATGCGGCGCGAGAAACGGCCCGCCGACCAGGGCGAGCGGAATTTGATTTGCCGGCGCAGCCAGGGGCGGCGGCGAGAAAGCGCCGTCCCAATGAAATCGCGCCACGGCTTCGGCCAACCCGCGCGGAGAACTGGCCGGCGCTGATTCGAGCAATTGCTTTCGCCTCCCGCCGGATTGCACCATTTCCTGCCGCAACACTTCCGGCGATGGCGAGCGGCCGCCGATGGCCAAAAGAAATTGTCCCAGCCGTTCCAGTTCGGAGCGGAAGATTTGCCCCGCCGACGCCGTCTGCCAGGTTGCCGGCAGGTTGAACAAAAATATGCGGCGCTGTCCGCGGAGAATCACCGCGTCAAAGCCGCGCCGCAGCTGGTCGCAGGCTGTCGGAAAAATCACGGCGGAATCCGTCAGCGCTTCGGCAAACCGGACCGTGGCCTCTGCGAACGCGCAGACGCCGGCGGAAAGCGGCCACGTGCCGGGCTGGAAATTTTCCGCTGACCAGATGCCACGCGGCTGCAACCCGTGCGCCCGGACCCATTCGGCGGGAATCCACGGGCTGGTGAGAAACACGTCCATTTCGCGTGCCGGTTTTACCGGGGTTTTTCCGCGACGATGAGGCCCTGAATGACTTTCCCGGCCTGGCCGAGCGATTGAATGAAACGCATTTCACCGACGAGACCTTGCGCGAGGGCGGTGTCGAAGCCGATGATTTTCAGCGCGTCATAGGTCAGTTGTTTTTCGATCATGTCAAGGTAAAGCGACACACTGGCGGCGAAGCGCCCGGTGTCGTGCGCGACCCGCACGGAGCACCCGTTGGCTTCGAGCAGCGACTGGTATTCGCGGAGCGTGAGCACATTGGGAAATTTCATGAAACCGAGATAACGACCGGCTTCGGCATCGGTCAATCCAGCCGGGCCTTCCATCCAGTCGGTGAACGCAATTTTGCCCTGCGGCTTGATCAGCCGGGCCGCCTCGGCGATCAATTTCGTCTTGTCCTCGACGTAGCACCACGCGTCTTCGCCCCACACGAAATCGAATTGGCCGGACGGCAGGCCGGTCGCGCAGGCGTTGCCTTCGACGAATGAAATTTTTTCCGTGAGCCCTTCGTCGGCGCAGCGGCGGCGGCCCAGTTGCAGCACGGCGGGCGTGGCGTCCACGCCGATCATGCGCGTCACGTTGAGGAAGCGCGTCAAAAACTTCATGCCCGCGCCGGTGCAGCAGCAGAGGTCAACCCCCTGCCAGCCGGCGGTGATGCCCGCGCGCTGCGCGAGGTCCATCGAGGATTGGAAACCGCCGAGGTGAATCTGTTCGCCCATGAGCAATTCCCAGAGCCGGCCTTCCGGCCCGGAATAAACGGCCTGGACATCCGGCAGGTGAATTTGCGGTGCTGATTTCATGATGATTGTCTGGCGCGAATCGTCTCAAACAAAGCCTCGACGCGCGCTGAAATTCGCGCCGAGTCCGACGGTGAATAATCCGTCGTGATTTTCAGGTAGGGAAGACCAAGTTCTTCCTCAGTCAGTTTACGAACGTGGAATGATTCGACGTCGTAGGTGAGGCACGCCTGCCAAACCAGTTCGATGACGCAGTGCGGACGGAATTTTGCCGCGAGCGAGCGAAGCGTTTCGAAACGTCCGGTGTTCGGGGTCATAACCGAACAGGGGAGGTGGTAGTATTTCCGGGCGATGGCACGCACGGGATCCGGCTCCTCCAAATCCACATCGTCGAGAATCGGTTTGAGGCCGGTGCAATTTTCCATGCCGACGACCACCGCGCCGGCGTCTTCGATCAATTCCAGGACCCGCTCCGCGCCGTGGACAATCGGCACGCCGGTCAGCAGAACACGGACAGGTGGTTTATTTGGTTGGATCGCCGGCGGTGATTTTTCATCTGTGCCGCCGAAGATTTCCAACGCGCGTTCATACTGCCGGAGATCCGCCTCGACGCCGGAGATGATGCTTTTGAACTCGATCAATTGCCGCCCCGTGAGCGGCGGCGGGTCGTGGATCATCAAATCGGCCAGTTGCCGCCGCAGTCTGCGTTCGCGGTTCATCAGCCGGGCCGCGTCGCGAAGTTTCCCGTCGGTGATGGGCGTTTGAAAACGCTGTTCCAGATGCTCTTTAAACTTGCGCACCTCGCGTGTCCAATGTTCGAATGCGTCGGCATCATCGGCCTTTTGCGGCAGTTCGAGCACATACATCGGTTTTGTTGCGCTCATCATCTCGAACATTTTCTTTTTTCCGTCGCAGGTCGTTTCGGCAACGATCAAATCCGCCCGATTCAAAAATGGATTTTTCCCGGTGACGTGATAACCGAACGTGGATTTAATCAACGGACACAGATTGGCAGGAAGAAATTGTTCGGCGGCAGGGATGGTCGCCGCCGACCCGCCGCACAGGCAGACCGGCACGGCGCCGGCGGCCAGAATAATTTCGCGCGGTGTGAATTCGCACATGATACCCACGATGGGCCGGCCTTCTGCCTTGGCCGCCTCAACCTGGTCATAACAGTGGTCAATCATGCCGGCGAACCAAGCCGAAGGATTTGGCGTACCTTCGGACACGATGGCTGCTTGAAGCTCAGCGGCGCTACGCATAATCTGGAGCGAGGTTTGTTGTTCTTTACAACAAACGTAAGCTTATCAAATCTTGATCGAACGACCAGCTAATTTTTCTCTCCAAGGGAATCAGGAGGCTATGAAGAATCGTCTGAAGCGACTCATTGCACACCCGTTTCATTCAAAGGATGTCGGCGCAGCCATATTGAAGGAGTCGGTGGTGACTCAACTTTCAGACACCGAATAACTTGACCGGGAATGGCATCGAACTAAATTAATCGGTGGGACTGGCTTCATCCATCCGGCCGGGCGCAACCGGCGAGCGGTTGGCGACAAGCAGGTTTAATCATTGCCGTTACGCGTCATGAACGGCATTCAATCGCAAAATGGAAAGGACAAATATGACAACACAAGAGGTAAATCAAAGACTGGCCACCGACCTCCGGCTCGTCATGCGCGACGCGGAAGACCTGCTCAAGGCGACCGCAGGTGAAGCCGGCGAAAAAGTGAAGGAAGTGCGCAGCCGGCTGGCAGCGGCGCTGGAAACCGCCAAGGCAAGTTTCGAGCGGGCGCAAGATAAAACCGTGCAGGCCGCCAAAGCCACGGATCACGTCATCCGCGAGCATCCCTACGAGTCCATTGGCATTGCTTTTGGCGTCGGATTGCTCATCGGCGTGCTGACCGCGCGCCGCTGAACATGGAAGAAAAAGAACCAATCCGCCCCGGCGTGATGGAAACACTATGCCGGCTGGGCGCCACCGTTCTGGCCACCTTACAAAACCGGCTGGAACTGCTGGCGATCGAGTTGCAGGAAGAGCGTGTCCGTTTTTTCAACGCGCTGCTGCTGGTGGCAGCCATCGTGGCGCTGGGGTTTTTCACCCTAGCGACGGCGGCCTGTGCGCTGGCGATTGTCGTATGGAACGTATTCGGCGTAACCGGATTGTTCGCACTTAGCGGACTGGGCCTCGTCGGCACGTTGCTGGCCTGGTGGCGGCTGCGGGTGCGACTGAAGAACTGGCCTTTCCTGTCCGGAACGCTGGCCGAACTCAAAAAGGACCGCGAATGTCTGAAACCCAAGGAATGACGGCGCTGCAACTGCGCAAAAAGGCGCTGCTGCTGGAGAGCGATCTGAACCGGCTCACGCTGCGCGCCGAATGTGAGCGTTTGCGCGAGGCCACCGGCTGGGTCCAGGACCTGCGGCGGCAAATCAAGCCGTGGGCGCTGGTGCTGGCCCCTCTGGCCGGCGTGGCGCTCGCACTGGGTCTGCGCCGCTCCAGTTCGGGCCTTGGCCTGTTGGCGAAGACTTTGGCAATCGCACCATCACTGATTGAAATTTGGCGCGCGTTATTTCCGCCATCGAACGAACCGAAATAAACAACCGCTTCACAAGAACGCTACACGACCGAACTCCGCCACCGCTGCACACCGCCCAGGTTGCCGCTCCATTCCGGCAGCCAGGTTTCGTCACTTCGCAGAATTGAATGGCGCGACCAAAGCAGCGTTGGATTCTCCGTTAAAGGAACTGGGAACCCAGCTCTGACGTCGGCGGAACATCTTTGAGTCGCGCAGCCACTTGAGATTGTCGCCGAAAAGGAGACGGTTCATTTTAGAGGATATTTATCAATGTTTTTCGTTGAAGCTGCATTGTTGGTTTTTTGCATCAATTTTGAATACAAATCCCAATCAATTTGCCGAAGAATGTTATTGCCAGGTGCAATCCCTGCAATCGCTGGAAAAGTTTGATACTTTTTTGCTATAGAAACAAATTCTTCTGTCCCCTGTTGTATGCCGTTCGTAGCCAACATCATTTTACCATTCGCCCATCGTTGCCACCGTTCTCCGGGTAACGAATAATTCGTATTTAGTTGTTGAGCTTTTGGCATATTTCCAATTTCAATCGCACAGCCAACAGCCAACGCGCGACTCTTATCTGCGTTAGGATCAATTGTCAGCACGGCTTCAAAATTAGTGAGCGCTTCTTCGAAATGCGTGGCGCGAAATGCAGCATCAGCATTTGCATATTGATCATATGGCCAGTTTGTGTAGTTCATCTTGTTTTGTATCCACCATTGATCAAGCGGCTGCAAATCCCAAGGATAAAAACTTACTCCCGCTATTTTGTTAAGAGCGTTAGCAATCCGATTGACCGTCCATAGATCTTTGGAACTGTGAGCCAATTCAACGAGTTTTGAGACAAACAGGGTTTGTTTTGGATCTCCGATTAAATTTACGACACCGTCAAGATTTGGACTCACCGTTGATTTTAAATAATCAGCAAGTTCGTCACTTGTAAATGGCCCACCGTATTGAAAATCACCTGATTTTTCACCCAAACTTACGAAAGACGGCGCTGCTTTATCTACAACGAGCGTTCTTTGAACCTTAATGAACATTGCTTGCGCAAGAGGAGCGGTTTCATTCGTCCCTTGTGCAACTGTTTGAAGCTCTTGAATAGCATCTCTGTCAAAGACTTCTCCACGATTTAGAAGAGCCATTAGTTTTTGCTCGTCCTGCAATTTCTTTGTTTTTTCCTGCGCGGCGTCAACGGAAGACTGGAGTGAATTAATTTCTTCCCTCAACGGAATAAGTTTTTCGGAAACAAAGTTGTCCATTCTGTTCGTAACAACATCCCGTGCTGCTGCATCCAGCGTTGGTTTGTTCATGTTGTCTGCGACAAATTGCTTTGTCCATTCTTTGATCTGGGGCGGGGCATAAATCCAAAGGAGAACAGCAACAATTGCGTTCGCGATTGCAAGTAAAATGTATCGCGTGATGCTAACTCTTTTTCCACCAATAATTTCTTCTCTTAATTTTTCTTTTGCGTTAGCCACCTCCTGCCGCAAGTTGTCACGCGCAGCGTCCAAAGCAGTATTAACACGAATTTCTACCAGATTTTGTATTTCAATGGGTAAATTATTTTCAGAGCCGGTTTCATTAATCGGCTTTCCATCTGGTCCAAGTAAAGGTTTATTATTCATAACACTTGCCAAACTGGTTCTTCATTATGAAAGCTGAACCATTGTGGCATTTTGAATGCCTTGATTTTCCACAAATTGGCTGAATACGCCCATTCCCCAACCGTGTCGAGAATTTTTACTAAAAAGGCGGACTCTATTTCCGAAGGCCACTTTGCTTCTCGAAGAGTTCGACCGTTAATTCGATTGCGCGGCGGTAGCCAACGGCGACCGGAGATCCACCGGCAGCAAATTGGTAAACATACTTCGTTGTGAATTTTCCCCCATTCCTTTTCCCAATCGTCCAGTAACAGCACGCCAGAGGTTTCGAGTGAAGCCTCGGAGTCATGGTGCAGGATTAAGCGCCGATGAGCGATCGCGGTTGATGGGAAGGCGGACTTTGAAACGGGTTTCGCCGGGGCGGGATTCAAATTCGATTTCACCGCCATGACGATCGGCAACGATGCGGTTGCTGATTATCAGGCCAAGCCCGGTGCCGGTGCCGACGGGTTTGGTGGTGAAAAACGGTTCGAACAGGTGGGACTGGACGTCCGGGGGTATGCCGGAACCATTGTCCACGATTTCAACGACCAGTTGATCGTCTTCCCGGCAGGTCCCAACGCAGATTTTCCCGGTGCCATTGACGGCGTGGATGGCGTTGTCAATGAGATTGGTCCAGACCTGGTTGAGTTCGCTGCCGTAAGCCATGATGCGCGGCAATGAGCGATCAAACGCCCGGACGAGCGTGACGTTTTTCAGTTTATGGCCCAGCATCGTCAGGGTGCTCTCAATGCCTTCATGGATGTCCACCTCCTGCATCGGAGATTGATCCATGTAGGAGTAGGATTTGACGGCTTTGACCAGCTCCGCAATCCGTCCGGTGCTCTGCTCCACCTGACCGAGGAGCGATTTCAAATTCAGTCGTGCCTCCAACCAGCCCAGGGCATCCGCGTGGCTGGCTGCCGGGAGTTTGCGCGCGAATTCCTCGAGCCAGACGGTGTCCACGCCGGCGTTGACGAAGGTCGGCGCGAGTTCCCAGGCAGTCGCCACGCCGCTGGTTTCGAGCCATTTTGCAGTCTCGTCTGCGCGGTCGCTACGCGCGAGGTCATCGAGGGCTGGTGGATTCATGGAACGTTCCAAGGCATCTTGTGATGCGGCCACCAAATGCTGCAGATGCTCGTGCTCGAGCGTGCTCGTCAGTTGACACAGGAGGGATTGCACTTTGTCGGTAGTTTCCTGCAGATGCGCGGCCGCCCGGCGTGCCGCCGCTGCCGGATTGTTGAGTTCGTGCGCCAGGCCCGCCGCCATGGTACCGAGGGAGGCGAGCTTTTCCCGTTGCTGATTGTAGCCTTCCAGGTTGCGGACCTTGTTCGCCGCGCTGTGAAAAATTTCCCGGGCAATTGAACGGCAGGCGCCCATCATATGCCAGAAATCGTCCTGGCCGAGCCGGAACAACTTGGCCGGTTTTCCCACCCGCGCCGTCGCCATCCACGGTATTTGCAACAGCAATGTGATTTCACCCGTGAAATGGCCGGGCTTGATGACGCCCATCAGGACGGTCTGGCGGTCATAAGTCCGAGTGAGACGAACTTCGCCTTCAAGAACCACGAAGAAAAATGGGGACCGTTCCCCTTCAGGAACCAGAACAGTTCCGCCAGGCACGTTGATGACTTCACCCGGCTCGATGCAACCGAGTTGCGTGTCGTCCAGTCCCGCGAAGAGAGGGGTGGAACGAATCTGCTGGAGAGTGGCCGGATCCATAATTACAAAAGGCCAAGGTATTCGTGCACCAGTTTCACGGCCATCGCCCCTTCGCCGACGCCGGAAGTGACGCCTTTGGCGGACCGGTGGCGAACATCGCCTGCAACGAAAATGCCGGGAACACTGGTTTCAAGATAAAACGGATCGCGATCCACGGGCCATCCCGCCGGACGCCGTCCTTCGCGCATCAGGTGCTGGCCGGACATCAGGTAGCCTTGCGCGTCCCGCTCGACCACCCCGGCGAGCCAGTCGGTGCGCGGAACCGCGCCGGCATAAATCAGCAGCGCATTCGCCGGCACGGTTTCCTGTACGCCGGTTTTGTTGTCGCGGATGGTGATGTTTTCGCAGCGATCAACGCCTTCCACCGCGATGACGCTTGAGTTGAGCCGCACCGTGATGTTTTTGGTGGCTGCAATCTGGTTCTCCAAGTATTGCGACATGGTGTCGGACAAGGTTTCGCCACGCACCAGCATCGTGACCTGACGGGCGAATTTGGAAAAATACATGGCACCCTGGCCCGCCGAGTTGGCGCCACCAACAATGTAAATGTCGCCGCCCCGGTAGGAAAACGCCTCGGACATGGGTGCATAGTAATAAACACCCGCGCCGTTCAGTCTATCAAGTCCCGGCACGTCCAGCTTTCTAAAGGCGATGCCGGTGGCGATGATCAGCGCACGGCAGCCAATCTCCGATCCGTCCGCCAGGGTCAGCACGCGGGTCGAGCCTTCAATCCGGACACCATTGACCTCCTGCGGCGCGAGAAATTCAACGCCAAAACGTCGTGCCTGGGCGACCGCGCGCCGGGCGAGGTCCGAACCGCTAAGCCCCACTGGAAAGCCGAGGTAATTTTCGATGCGCGAACTCCGGCCCGCCTGCCCGCCGGGCGCTTCCCGTTCAATCAGCAACGTATTGAGGCCATCCGCTGCGCCGTAAACCGCCGCCGCCAGGCCAGCCGGTCCGGCGCCGACGACCACCAAATCGTAGAAGGGAGATTCCGCCCTGGTTTTCAATCCCAACTTGCGAGCGACCTCGGCGGTGGGTGGGTTGCCAAGGAAAGAGCCGTCCGGAAACACGACCAGCGGCAATGACGAAGCGGCGGCCCCGGTTGTGGCAAGAAGCTGTTTCGCACCCTCGTCGGTCTCGATGTTGAGCCATTGATGGGGCACAAAGTTGCGTCCCAGAAAGTCACGAATCTCGTTTGATTGGGGCGACCAGCGATGGCCAACGACGCGCACGCCCTCAAACACAGGATGGTAGGAAGCCTGCCAATCATCGAGCAGGTCATCAACCACGCCATAAAGCCGTTCCTCCGGGGGATCCCAGGGCTTCATCAGGTAATGATCGATTTGCACGTTGTTGATGGCGCGAATAGCGGCGTCGGTGTCCGCGTAGGCGGTCAACAACGCGCGTTTGGCATCCGGATAAAACTCGATTGCCTTTTCCAGGAACTCCACGCCCGACATGCGAGGCATGCGCTGGTCCACAAGAAACAGCGCCACCGGCTCGTTGCGCAGCTTCAACTGCCGCACCGCTTCAAGCGCCGAAGTCCCGGAATCGGCCGAGATGACCCTGTAACGATCGCCATATTGCCGGCGCAGGTCGCGTTCCACGGCCCGCAACACGTCCGCATCATCGTCCACTGTCCAGATTACAGGCTTGGCCATAACAGTGTGTGTTCGTTCTACAGTTGTATTCCGTGCAAGAGCGGCTCGGCAAACCAGGAGTCGGTCGGAACCTGCGCCACCCCGGGATAGACCGTATAACCCGCCAGATGGGCGAGGTTGACAACCCCGAACCCACCTCCGCGCAGACGCATGTGAAACCCGGCTTTCGACAAGAGGAATTGCATGAACGACTGGTTCTCGGCCGGCAGCCCCACCGCAAATTCAACCATCACAAAGAGCGGCCTTGCTCCGGCGATGTGCAGCTTGAGAAACGACACCATGAGGTCGCCGACCGGCGTGGGTCGTTCCCGCCTGGCCATGAGTTCCGGCTGATCCAGATGCGCGTGTTTCCTGAATTCTCTCTCCGACAATTCGACGACATCGGCGTAGCCGCCGGGGAATTTCCAGCATTCGTAGGTGTCCTGAATGAAATCCACCCGCAGAATATGCGCGGTGACGAAAACGGACTTGGAGCATTCACCGGCCAGAACGAGGCGCGATTGTACGAATAAACGCGACGGTTCGATTTGGTCCCAGAGCTTTTTCGCCTCCGCTTCACTCGTTGGCGCGAAGGACTCCACCGAGCCGTCCGTCAGGTGAACACGAATGGCAAAAGCCGGTTTCTGCGATTTTTCAGGGGATTTTGTTTTCATAGGCGTTTTTCTTTCTCCTTGTTTGAACGGTTGCAAAGACATCCTTTATTGCATTTGGTTATTCGGCAGTATGATCGGTCGGTGTTTCGGTGTCACGAGCAGATGAATCGGCGGGCGGCGTTCCTGCCTCCGTAAACCGGAATTCGGTACTGGTCACTTCGAGAGCGCGCAGTTGCGTCGGGTACTTGCGACCCCGCCAGGCCTCGATTCCTCCCAGCAATGGCCGGACTCGTGAGATGCCTTTGCGCTGGAGCTGCAACGCGACGCGCGCACTGCTCACCTCGTTCGGACAATTGCAGTAGAGGATGATGTCGCGGTCGCGGGGAATCTCCTGGTGGCGAAGCTGCACCTCATCCAGGGTCATATGCAACGCGCCGCGGATGAGCGCGGGGTCCTGTTCGAGTTCAAGCTGCGATCGCAGGTCCAGAATAATGAGGTTCTCGCCCGCTTCCTGTTTTTGATACAGCTCATCCACGGTGATCCGCGCCATTCGCAGCTCGCTCAATAACCGTTGTCGCTGGAAGTATTTGTAGCCGATGTAAAGCGCCGCCAACCCGACCACCACGGCGACCGCGCCGTGACCGAGGCCGGCGAGCGCATGGATGATCTGTTCCAGTTGATGGCTGAAAAGAGCGCCCGCCAGAATAAAGCACCCAACGTAAAGCAATGAACTCAATCCGTCGAAGAAAACGAATCGCGGCGTGCTCACGCCGGCATTGCCCGCCAGCGGCGGCACCAACGTGCTCAGGCCGGGAACGAATTTCGCCAGCACGACCCCGCGCATTCCATACCGCGTGAAAAGGTTCTCCGTCCGGCGAACACACGAGTCCGGTTCCAATGAAATCCGGCAGAGCAGATTTAACACGCGTTGACCGCGATGGCGTCCCAGATAAAACCAGATCAAATCGGCCAGCAACGAGCTGGCGATGCCGGCGCTTAACGCCAACATCCCGTTCATCTGGCCGGCCGCGGCCAGGGCGCCGGCGGCCAACAGCCAGGGCACGGAGGGCAGCGGAATGCCCATCTGATCGACAAACACCGCCGCAAACACAACGGTGATGCCGTGCCGGACCAGAAAATCAAGGGTCTCATTCATGGGTAATCGGATTTTTGCCCAACAAATTGTCGGCGACCGCGACCAACCGTTCCGGTTCGAACCCGAACTTCCGCTGAAGTTCCTTGAGCGGCGCCGACGCGCCGAACGTCTTCATGCCGATCACCCGACCCTCCGTCCCGACGTAGCGTTCCCATCCGAAGGTGGAAGCCTGCTCGACCGCCACGCGCGCCTTCACGGCAGGTGGCAACACGCTATCGCGATACGCCTGCGGCTGATGCTCAAAGATGTCCCAGGACGGCATTGATACCACGCGCGAGCGGATGCCATCGCCGCGCAGCTTCTCGTGCGCCTCGATGGCCAGACTCACTTCACTGCCCGTGGCGATGAAGATGATTTCGGGGTTTGAATCGGGTGCGTCGGCCAGCACATAGGCCCCTCGCGCGACACCGGAAGCCGATGCATACCTGCTTCTGTCCAACGTCGGCAAAGGCTGGCGGGACAGAACCAGCGCAGCGGGTTGATGGCGCAGTTGCATGATGTAACGGTAAGCCTCGACGACTTCGTTGGCATCGCCAGGTCGCAGCGTGACCAGCCCGGGAATGGCGCGGAGCGACAACAGTTGTTCCACCGGCTGGTGAGTCGGGCCGTCCTCGCCGTCACCCATGGCGTCGTGGGTGAAAATGAAAATGGTGGGCAACTCCATCAGGGCCGAGAGCCGAATCGCAGGTTTGGCGTAATCGCTGAAGATGAAGAACGTCGCGCCGAAGGCCCGTAACTTGGACAGCGAAAGTCCATTCACTGTTGCCGCCATCGCGTGTTCGCGGATGCCGTAATGCAAATTCTTTCCGCCGTAATTGTCGGGCTGGAAATCTCCGGCCCCTTCGTATTTCAACGTGGTCTTGTTCGAGGGACCCAGATCGGCCGAACCGCCGATGAGCCAGGGAATATTTTGAGCCAGCACGTTGAGCACCTTGCCTGAGGCATCGCGACCAGCGATGCCTTTCGGATCGGCGGGAAAGACGGGCAGATTGCGGTCCCAGCCTGCGGGAAGTTCGCGCTGCTGCATCTGGTCAATCTCGGTCGCGAGTTCGGGAAATTTTGCCCGATAGGCGGCGAACAGGTCCGTCCATTGTTTCCGCGCACCGGCGCCACGTTTGCCGATGCCGTCTTTGAAGTGGTCATAAACACCGTCCGGCACCAGGAATTTTGCGTCTTCGGGCCAACCGTAGGCACGTTTCGTGAGTTTTACTTCGTCGTCGCCCAGCGGTTCACCGTGCGCTTCTGCCGTGTCGTGTCTATGTGGCGAACCGTAACCGATATGGCTGTCCAGAACGATGAACGTGGGCCGGCCTTTAGTCTGTCGGAAGATGGCCAGCGCGTGCTGAATACGGTCAATGTCATTGGCGTCACCGACGCGCAAAACATTCCATCCGTAACCGAGAAACCGGGCGGCGATGTCTTCGGTAAAGGTGATATTCGTGTTCCCCTCGATGGTGATGTGGTTGTTGTCGTAAACCCAGCAGAGGCTGTCGAGGCCGAGATGGCCCGCCAGAGACGCGGCTTCGGAAGCAACGCCTTCCATCATGCACCCGTCGCCGCACACGGCATAAATGTTGTAGTCGAAAATCTCGAAGCCCGGCTGGTTAAAACGGTTGGCCAGCCACTTTTGGGCGATGGCCATGCCAACGCTCGTGGCGACGCCTTGTCCAAGCGGACCGGTGGTGGTTTCGACGCCGGACACCCAGTGGTATTCAGGGTGGCCCGGGGCCTTGCTACCCAGTTGGCGAAACCGGCGGATGTCATCCAGCGTCACCGAAGGCTGGCCGAGTTCTTCATAATCGGCATTTACCGCCTGGACACCGGTGAGGTGGAGGATGGACCAAAGCAGCATCGAAGCGTGACCGTTTGAAAGCACGAACCGGTCGCGGTTCGGCCAGATCGGGTCCTGCGGGTCAAAGCGCATCACGCGGTTCCAAATCGTATAGATGAGTGGCGCCAGGGCCATGGGTGTGCCGGGATGACCGGACCTGGCTGCCTGCACCGCATCTATCGAGAGGGTGCGGATTGTATTGATTGCCAGTTGAACCGTTTTGTCATCCCGCATAAAACTCCTTTCAGTTTTTTATTCGTCTTCCAGCGCAGCGACCTTGCGCAGCCGGCGCAGGTGCCGCGGAGCTTGACTGAATTCGGCTTTGAGAAACGTCTGGACCAGGTCCCACGCCAACTCCGGGCCTTCGATGCGTCCGCCCAGACAAATCAGATTGAGGTGGTCGTCCTCGACCCCTTGCTTCGCCGAAAAATGGTCCTCGATCAGACACGCGTGGACTCCTTTAATTTTGTTCGCACAAATGGATGCGCCAACACCGCTGCCGCAAACGGCCACGCCACGATCTATGTTCCCGGCCGCCACCGCCTTTGCGAGCGGAATGACGAAGTCAGGATAATCGTCGTCAGGCGTCAAGGTGTGCGCGCCGAAATCCACAACTTCATGGCCGGCCTCACGCAACCGTGCCAAAAGCTCCTGTTTCAACACAAATCCACCGTGATCCGTGGCGACGCCCACACGCATAATCAGCCTTTCATTTTGTTTCGTGTCCGTTAATGACCGGGTCGTGCCAGCCTCCTGGAGGCGTAACCTTTTCCACTTCGGCCGGCCCCCACGTATTCGGCTCGTATTCAAACACCGGGGTTCCGGCCTTCAAAACCGGGTCAACGATCCTCCACGCCTCTTCCACATAATCCTCGCGGGCAAACAAGGTGGCATCCCCCGCCATCGCGTCGCCGAGCACGCGCTCATACGCGTCCATCTCTCCGGCCCGCGGGTAACGACTCGCCATGATTTCCTCCGGCTGACTGGCCGTTTCATCAGTCGGGGATATGTTGTTCAGGCAGATTGCGAATGTGATGTCCGGACTGATCCGCAACCGGCAATAATTCGGCTTCAAGTCGTAGCCTTCGTACATCGTCGGTGCCTGACGCAGCCTGACGACAACTTCCGTGCAGGTGACCGGCAATTTCTTTCCGGCCCGGATATAGAAAGGAACTCCCCGCCAGCGCCAGGAATCAATTTCCAGTTTGAGCGCCGCAAACGTTTCCACCCTGGAGTCGGGCGCAACCCCCGGCTCCTGCCGGTAGCCGCGGAATTGTGCCCGGACCAGATCCTTTGCCTCCAGCGGCGGGATGGCTTTCAGCACTTTGACCTTCTCATCCCGGATGGATTCGCTGTCCGTGCGGACCGGCGGCTCCATCGCCAGATGGGCCATGACCTGAAAGAGATGATTCTGCACCACGTCCCGGATGGTGCCGACCTGCTCGTAGAATGCGCCGCGGCCCTGAACGCCGAAATCTTCCGCCATCGTGATCTGAAAACTTTCGACATTGTAACGGTTCCAGATCGGTTCCAGCAACGCGTTGGCAAAGCGGAAAAACAACGCGTTATGCACCGGCTTTTTCCCGAGGTAATGGTCAATGCGGAAAATCGTCCTTTCATCGAAGGTTTTAAGCAGGATCTGGTTGAGCATCTGCGCCGAGGCCAGATCGCGACCGAAGGGTTTTTCGATAATAACACGCGCACCGGCGGTGCAGCCCGATCTGCCGAGTTGCTCCACCACGATTCCGAATGCAGCCGGTGGTATGGCCAGATAATATGCCGGGCGTTGCGCCGGACCGAGTTCCTTGCGAAGCGTTTGAAAGGTCGCTGCGTCGTTGTAATCGCCGTCCACATACCGCAACAGGCCGCACAATTTGTCGAACGCCAACGGATCCAGCCCACCGTGTTTTTCGAGGCTGTCTTTTGCCCGCGCTTTGAGTTGGTCGAGGTTCCAGCCCGCCTTGGCCACGCCGATGATCGGCACGTTGAGGTTGCCGCGCTTCAACATCGCCTGCAGTGACGGGAAGATTTTCTTGTAAGCCAGGTCGCCCGTGGCTCCGAAAAATACCAGCGCGTCGGAATGAGTTGCTTTCATTTTTCAACTGCTGACCTGGTTGGTTTTTCCAAATGCCCGCCAAACCCGAAACGCATCGCCGAAAGCAATTTGTCCTGGTAATCTGCCTCGCCGCGTGACGCAAACCGTTCGTAAAGCGCCGTGGTCAACACCGGCACCGGCACGCCTTCGTCAATTGCCGCCTTGATCGTCCAGCGGCCTTCGCCGGAATCGGAGACCCGGCCGACGAACTGCGCCAGTTTCGGGTCCGCCGTCAACGCATCCGCCGTCAGATCCAGCAGCCACGACGCAATCACGCTGCCGCGCCGCCAGACTTCAGCCACGTCAGCCAGGTTGAGGTCGAACTGATAGTGCTTGGGGTCGCGCAATGGCGTCGTTTCGGCGTCAGTCCCGGTTTGTTCCTTTCCCACATTGGCAGATTTCAAAACGCCCAAGCCTTCGGCATAGGCAGCCATGATGCCGTATTCAATGCCATTGTGAACCATCTTGACGAAGTGGCCGGCACCATTCGGACCGCAATGCAGGTAGCCCTGTTCAGCCGTGCCGCTGATCTTCTCGCGCCCGGCCGTGCGCGGAATGCTGCCGATGCCGGGCGCCAGCGTGGCGAAGATGGGATCCAAATGCTGCACCACCTCCGTTTCCCCACCAATCATCATGCAGTAACCGCGTTCCAATCCCCAGACGCCACCACTGGTGCCCACATCAACGTAATGGATTTGTTTCGCCGCCAATTCCTTCGCTCGCCGAATGTCGTCAACGTAATATGAGTTCCCGCCGTCAATGAGGATATCTCCCGGCTCGAGCAGCGGCACGAATCCGGCAACGGTTTGATCCACCACTGCTGCCGGGACCATCAACCAGACCACGCGCGGCTTGGTCAGATTCTTCACGAAATCGGCGGGCGAAACGGCGCCCATTGCCTCTTCCTTGACCAAATCCTTCACCGCTAGCGGCGCGCGGTCATAAACCACGCATTGATGACCGCCTTTAATGAGCCGCCGGACCATGTTGGCGCCCATCCGGCCCAGTCCGACCATTCCGAGTTGCATTGAAGATTGTTTTTTCATTGAGCTGTTTTCATTTTCCGGTAACGCCGGATCAGGTTGTTCGTAGAGCCGTCGTGCTTGAGCTTGGGTGCCGTCTCGCTCTCCAATTCGGGAATGATGCGCTGGGCGAGGGCTTTGCCGAGTTCCACGCCCCACTGGTCGAACGAGTTGATGTTCCAGATGACGCCCTGCGTGAAGACACTGTGCTCGTAAAGCGCCACCAGTGCGCCGAGGATTTCCGGGGTGAGCCGCTCGGCGAGAATGGTATTCGACGGGCGGTTGCCTTCAAAAACGCGGTGCGGCACCAGCCGGTCCGGCGTGCCTTCGGCCTTCACTTCCGCCGGGGTCTTGCCAAAGGCCAGCGCCTCGGCCTGGGCAAACACGTTCGCCAGCAGCATGTCGTGATGCCGGCCCAACGGCGCTAACGCGTGCGCGAACGCGATGAAATCGCACGGAATCAGCCGCGTGCCCTGGTGAATCAACTGGTAGAACGAGTGCTGGCCGTTGGTTCCCGGTTCGCCCCAATAAATCGGGCCCGTGTCGTAGGTGACCTGCTTCCCATCGAGCGTGACGTGTTTGCCGTTGCTTTCCATCGTCAACTGCTGCAGGTAGGCCGGGAACCGTTTCAAGTATTGCTCGTAAGGCAGGACCGCGATGGTCTGGGCGTCAAAAAAGTCGGTATACCAGACGGCCAACAGACCCATGAGCACCGGCAGATTTGCTTCAAATGGCGCGGTGCGGAAATGTTCGTCCATCCGGTGGAAACCGCCGAGCATCGCGCGGAAATTATCCGGTCCGATGGCCAGCATGGTCGAAAGCCCGATGGCTGAATCCATCGAGTAACGTCCGCCCACCCAGTCCCAGAAACCGAACATGTTCGCCGTGTCAATGCCGAAGGCAGACACCTTTTCGGCGTTTGTTGAAACGGCCACGAAATGATTCGCCACAGCTTTGACATTCCCGCCAAGTCCTTTGAGCAGCCAGTCGCGCGCACTTTGCGCGTTGGTCATTGTCTCCAGCGTGGTGAAGGTTTTGGAGGAAACGATGAACAATGTCTCCGCCGGATCGAGGTCGCAGGTTGCCTCGACGAAATCAATGCCGTCCACGTTCGACACGAACCGCAATGTCAGGCTGCGTTCGCTGTAATACCGGAGCGCCTCGCAAGCCATCACCGGGCCGAGGTCGGAGCCGCCGATGCCGATGTTGACGATATTCCGGATGCGTTTGCCGGTGTGGCCCTTCCATTCGCCGCGGCGGACGCGGTTGGCGAAATCTGCCATCCGGTCGAGCACGACATGGACCTCGGGTACCACGTTTTTGCCATCCACCAAAATAGTGGCGTCCTTCGGCGCGCGCAGCGCGACATGCAACACCGCGCGGTTCTCGGTCACGTTGATTTTCTCGCCGCCGAACATCGCGTCCATCTTCGCGCGCAAATTGGATTCTTTGGCCAATTGCAACAGCAGCTTCACGGTCTTTTCTGTGACGCGATTTTTGGAATAATCCAAAAACAGTCCGGCGGCTTCGACAGTGAAGCGTTCGCCGCGCCTGGTGTCCTCCGCAAATAGTTTCCGCAGGTGCAGCTTCCTGATTTGTTTGCTGTGCGCAGCCAGTGATTTCCAAGCCGCAAGTCGGGTGAGAGGTTTGCTGGTTGTTTTCATGCTCGTGATCCGGTTTTCCTTTTCGACATTAAACGGTTTTGCCTGCCCCTTTATCAAGCCGGCTTTGGCGCGAAGTGGGCCCTTTGGCACCTTCCCACAAGCGAATTCCTCCAAGAAACGCGTTGTTGTTGTCGCCGGTGCGACAACCCGGCGGGAGCTCTTTCAATTTCTTGACGTTGCCTCCGCCCAGCACCACTTCGCCCGGTTCGATGGCTGCAACCAGACGTTCCACGACATCGGCCACATGATGCCGCCATTTTTTCTTGCCATATTTCTCCAGTCCCCGAATCCCGACGTAGTCTTCAAAGGTGGCCTTCTTGTAAGGCAGGTGCCCCAATTCCATCGGCTCGACGATACCGTCCACGACAAGGGCTGAACCGAGACCGGTCCCCAACCCAAGGAAGAGCATTTTGCCGCGCCGATAACTTCCCAGTGCCTGCATCGCGGCATCGTTCACAATCTTAACGGGGCGTTTGAAGGCGCTTTCGAAATTGAAACCGACCCAGCCTTTCCCCAGATTCCACGGTTCCGCAACGGGCCGATCTCGCAGGACTGGCCCTGGGTAACCGATGGAGACGACGTCATATTTCCAGCCGGTCGCGAGTTTCCGAACCCCGGACACCATCCGTTTCGGTGTCAGCGTCGGCCCGGACTCAAACTCTCGATGAATGGTCTGACCCGTGGCCAGGACCTTGACGTGAGTTCCACCGATATCAATAACCAGCACGTTCATAATCAGTTAATCAGGACTTAAGCGGTCTGCTTGAGTGCGCTGCTCTTGGAATTGATCACCGTCATTAAATCATTCCAGGATTTCACAAAGGACTTCGCGCCCTCGTCCTGCAGCTGGGCCGCCAACGTGTCCACGTTGACACCGGCCTGGGTGAATTGCGCCAAAACCTTTTCGCAGTCACCGCCGTCCGCCGCCATGATTGGACCGAGTTCACCGTGATCCGCGAGGGCTGTCAACGTCGCCTCGGGCATTGTGTTCACCGTAAATGGCGCAGCGAGTGACTTGACGTAAAGAACGTCGGAAGCTTTCGGGTCCTTGGTGCCCGTGCTGGCCCACAAGAGGCGTTGCGGCCGCCCACCGGCATTGTAGGCGCGCTGGCAGCGGGACGAAGTCAGCAAATCCCGATACGCTTTGTAAGTCCGGCCAGCAATGGCGATGCCGAGCTGGTTGTTCAACCCCGTTGGAACCTTGCCCGCGACAGCGGCATCCCAACGGCTGACGAACACGGAAGCAACGGAGCCAACATTCGGATTGAGTCCGGCATCAATTCGCCGCTCGATGCCCCGCAGGAACGCTTCGGCTGCCGCCAGGTATTGCTCGCGCGAAAAGAGCAGCGTCACGTTAACCGGCACGCCCGTAAAAATCGCTTCCTCGATGGCCGGCAGTCCTTCCCGGGTTCCCGGGATCTTGATGAACAGGTTGGGCCGGCCCGCCCGGACGAACAATTCCCTGGCGGCCGCAATGGTGTGGGCCGTATCATGCGCCAGCAAAGGTGAGACTTCCAACGACACCCAGCCGTCCACAGCGTTCGTTCGGTCGTGAACCGGCCGGAAAAGGTCAGCGGCCCGGGTCAGATCGTCAAGCGCCAGATCAAAAAAGAGGTCCTCGCCGGACCTGCCCCTTTTCAGACCGTCGAGAATCGTGGCGTCATAGGCGGTGCTGTTCTTGATGGCATGATCAAAAATCGTCGGATTCGAGGTCAGCCCCGTCACCGAGAGTTCATCAACGTAGCGTTTGAGACTGCCGTTGTTCAGCAGGTCGCGCGTGATGTTGTCGAGCCAGAGACTCTGGCCCAGGTTGTGCAGCAGTTGCGTGGCTTTCATATTTTTGATTTATGCATTGATTCATCGTCCAAATGGCAGGTGTCATTCCACAGCCGGATTGCCGGCTGGGACAGGTCGTTTTCGTAGCCGAGCGCGCTCAGGCTTGCGGTGTTCAACACTAAGCATCTTCCAGCAGCGGGTTCAAGACCGAGCCAGCGAGCCGCGAGCACCCGCAGAAAGTGACCGCTCGAAAAAACCAGCACATCGCCGTTGACCGCGCGCACCTGGTTCACGACTTCATCGGCCCGCGCGCCCACCTGGTCCGGCGATTCTCCACCCGGGCAACCGTCGCGGAATAACTGCCAGTCAGGATACTTCGCATGAATCTCCTGCGTCCGCAATCCCTCGTAATCACCGTAGTTCCACTCGACCAGATTGCGATCCATTTCGGCTGCGGCGCCGAAGCCGGCCAGTTCGCAAGTTTGACTGGCGCGCTGCAAGGGACTCGTGAACACTTTTGCGAAGGTCAGCCCGCTCAGCCGTCTCCCAAGCCGTCGGGCGTTATGTTCGCCACGCTCGGTCAGTGGCAGATCGGTAAGCCCCGTATGCTTGCCGGTGAGGCTCCAGGTTGTTTCACCGTGCCGCGCCAGATAAAGCGATGAGAGAACTGTTGACATCATAAAACGCTCACTTGCCAGTTCTAGCCTTCCCAATGTTGATCACGTTTCCAGAAGAATGCAAAAATAATCATTGAGTTAGCGGGCCATTCTGCAGTCGGAAAGTCTGCAAACCAGAGGTTGAGGCCGCTTTCATGGTTGGTGTCAGTCTGGTTGGTGTGTGCCCAACCATCCGTTGACAGACGATGGTTGCCACCGCCTCAAGGATGATCCGCAAAATTTTCCCGCGAGGCATTCGTTGCAGGCGATGTCGAGGAGCCCAAATCTCGTGCTGGCCTGGCACTGGATTGACCACATAACGTTGAAATGCCGGTTCGACTCGATCAATGCAGACGCCGTCAGGACGGCTGCGGACGAGTGAAATATATTCCACATGTGACCAACAAAGCGGCATTGCCGCACCGGTCGGAGATCCACGTTTCATGCTGTCGCCCTTCAAGTCATCTGCGTCCCAAAGTTGTTCGCTGATCATTCCGCCGTGATTGGCGAACTTTTCCATCACCATGATAAATGGAATCTTTCCGCAGAGGGCGCGGCGGTGGTCGTCAACTATTCTTCCAGCAAGGCCGTCGCGGACAAGGTCGTCGCCGAATGACTGCACGCGGAGGCAAGGCCATCGCGGTTCACGGGGACGTTGCCAGGAACGCAGACATTGATCGCTTGTTCGCCGAAACGAAAGAAGCATTTGGCCGGCTTGATATCCTGGTGAACAACGCTCGCGGCGAGCGGACGCACGGCTTTTCCCGCTGTCGCCAGAAGAAGGCGGAAGTAACGCATACCGCTTTTCGTTTAACTCGTGGATTTCGCCGGCTGGCTATCCGCAAATAAATACCGACTTTTCTTGTAACTTCGGCTGGATTTTGCCTAAGTAATGGATAAACCGAACTAAAACCGTGGAACCAGTCCCATCCATACCCGAGCCGCCGCCTGCCGGAGCGCCGGCGCCAACGACATCGCTTGCCGGGAAATTGTTGAATGTCTTCGCCGCGCCGGGCGAAGTTTTTGACGAAATCAAGGTCGCCGCGCCGTCGGTTGCCAACTGGCTTGTGCCGGTGCTGATTTACGCCGTGGTGGGCGTGATTTCCGTTTGCATCATGTTCGCCCAGCCAGCCATTCAACAGACCGTTCACGACCAGCAGGTCAAGGCGCTCGATAAGCAGGTGCAACAAGGCAAAATGACCCAGGCTCAGGAGGATCAGGCCTTGCAGATCATGGATAAATTCATGGGACCAACGATGCTGGCGGTTTTCGGCAGCGTCGGCATGGTCATATACGGCTTCGTCTCGGTTTTCGGCTGGGCGCTGGTGTTGTGGCTGGCCGGGCGCTGGTTTCTCAAGGCCCGCCTTGACTACTTGAAAGTACTCGAAGTTACCGGGCTGTCTTCCATCATCATGGTCCTTGGCATGGTCATCGGCACGCTGCTGGCCGCGATTCTCGGCCGGCTTTATGCCGGGCCAAGTCTGGCCTTGTTGGTAAGTAATTTTGATCCGACGAGCCGCGTTCATCTCCTGCTGGGCGCGGCCAATGCAATCTATCTCTGGCACACGGGGGTGCTGGCCATCGGGCTGGCCAAACTTTCGGGTGGGCCAATGGCCAGGGCCGTCGCAGTTATTTTCGGTTTTTGGGTGTTGATTGAATTAACGCTCATTGGCATCGGTTTGGGACAGTGGGCCTTGTAGAAGCATTTTAAACTTTTGTCTCCCGAAACAAATTCGCATCGGCCTTGTTTTAATACCAAACACCATGGCAAAACCTAAAAAACGCCGGAAGATCATCATCTTTTCAGTCATCGGGGTGGTGCTGGTCGCGTTGGTGCTGGTGGCCGTCTTCAAAAGGCGCGAGCCGGCCATCACGGTCCAGACGGAACTGGTCGCCCGCCACAGTCTCACCAACATCGTGGTGGCCAACGGCAAAATTCAGCCCGTCGTTCAAGTTACCATCAGCCCGGAGGTCAGCGGTGAAATCATCGCATTGCCGGTCAAGGAAGGGCAGCAGGTCACAAACGGCGAGACGCTCGTGAAGATCAACCCGGACATTTATATCGCCGCGGTCAACCAGGCGAAGGCCGGTTACGAATCCTCGCTCGCCACCAAAGCCTCGGCGGTGGCAAACCTGGAAAAAGCCCAGGCGGACTACGACCGGAATTTGGAATTGTTCCACCAGAAGCTGCTTTCGGAATCGGATTTCATCGGTTTCAAATCCGCCCGTGACGTGGCCAAGGCGCAACTCGACAGCGCCAACGACCAGGTCAACGTCGCCAAGGCTCTCGTGGACAGCGCGCAGGATGCGCTGATCAAAACGACGATTGTTTCCCCGCTCGACGGCACCATCAGCAAATTGAACTCGCAACTCGGCGAGCGTGTCCTGGGCACCGCGCAATTTGCCGGGACTGAAATCCTGGTCATTTCGGATTTGAACCAGATGGAGGCGCGGGTGGACATCGGTGAGATGGACGTGGTGGGCATCAAGCCCGGCCAGAAGGCGCGGCTGGACGTGGACGCGTTCAAGGACCGCAAATTCGCCGGTGTGGTGACGGATGTCGCCAGTTCATCGAAAGATAGCAACCAGGCCGGCAACAATCTCAGCAGCAGCCAGTCGCAGGAAGCCACCAAGTTCCAAGTGCGCATCCGGCTCAGCGACAAGGAAGATTTCCGCCCCGGAATGTCCGTCAGCGCCGATATTGAGACCCAGTACCGCACCAATGTGCTCACCGTTCCGCTGGCCAGCGTCACCACCCGCCCGCCAACTCCAAAGAAAATGGATCCGCCGAAAACCGGCGGAACCAATTCCCCGTCCACCAATATGGCGGCCTCCAAAACTTCAGGCACCAATGCCGCGTCGTCGGGCACGAATGCCATGGCGACGGCCTCGAAAGGCAAGGATTCTTCCAAACCGACGGATGTCGTATTCGTCGTCAAGGGTGACCACGTGGAGGCGGTACCGGTGAAAATCGGTATTTGCGACGACAATTACTGGGAAATCAACGACGGCCTCACCAACGGCGAGGAAATTGTCTCCGGCGGTTACCGTGCCATCAGCCGTGATTTAAAGGACGGCTCGAAGATCAAAAAAGGCGTTGCCAGCGTGGATTCGGCGAAGCCATGAGAACTTGAATAGATTATTGGATTGATGGATTGGTGGATGATTGAGTTGGCGACCTGCGCAGTCCATTTATCCAGCAATCCAACAATCCAACAATCCATTTGCGATGAGCTTGATCCGGTTCCAGAACATTTCGCGGCGTTACCAGATGGGCGCAGAGACCGTCCACGCGCTGCGCGATGTATCACTTGAAATCCAGCGCGGCGAATATGTCGCCATCATGGGTCCGTCCGGGTCCGGCAAATCAACGCTAATGAACCTCATCGGCTGTCTCGATACGCCCACCTCCGGCCATTACGAATTGAATGGCCTCAGCGTCAGCGACATGGACGACAACCAGCTCGCGGAAATCCGCAACCGCGAAATCGGTTTCATCTTCCAGACCTTCAACCTGCTGGCGCGCTCGAATGCATTGCACAACGTCGAGCTGCCACTCATTTATGCCGGTCTGCCGGCGGAAGGCCGCCGCCAAATCGCGCTCGACGCGCTCACGCAGGTCGGGTTGGCGGACCGCATTCATCACAAGCCAAACGAACTTTCCGGCGGCCAGCGCCAGCGCGTCGCTGTCGCCCGCGCCCTGGTCAACAAACCCTCCATCCTGCTGGCCGATGAACCGACGGGGAATCTTGATTCCAAGACCGGCGCGGAAATCATGACGCTGATCGAGGAGCTATCGCGGAAAGGCAACACCATCATCGTCGTCACGCACGAGGAAGACATTGCCCGCCAGTCGCGCCGCATCATCCGCATTCGCGATGGACTGATTGCCAGCGACGAGAAGCGGGCTAGATAAATGGATTGTTGGATTATTGGATGATTGGATTTATGGAATACACGAAGCGACGAAATTTGAATCGCGGCTACATGAAACTTGAAGCCTGGCAGCGCGGAATGGATTTGTTTGTCATGGCTTTTCGTTTATCCACGGCTGTTTCGGACTTTAAACTTAAATCGCAGTTCAGAGATGCCGCACAGTCCGTCGCCGCAAATTTCGCGGAGGGTTACGTCCGACGCTCACTTCCTGAATACTTGCAATTCCTCTACACCGCCAAAGGCTCCCTTGCCGAAACATTCACCCGCGCGATTGGATTGCGAAGCGTCAAGTTCATTTCAGACGATGACTTCGAAAATTTCGACAAACTACATTACGAAGTGGAGAACAAACTTCTGAGACTCATCGAATCGTTGGAAACCAAACGCCGGACAAACGACTGGCGCGACACGTTGCCCCCAACCATCCATCAATCCACCAAGCCACCAATCCAATGAAGTTGCTTGCCGAAATCCGCGAAGGCCTCGGCATTTCCTGGGATGCCGTTCGCACGAACAAAATGCGGTCGGTGCTCGCCACCATCGGCATCGTCATCGGCATCGTCACGGTCACCCTCATGGGCGCGGCCATCAACGGACTGGACCAAGCGTTCATCAAAAGCATTTCCTCGCTCGGCGCAGACGTTTTTTACGTGCAACAATACAGTTGGTTCAGCGGTTCCTATGACGACTGGCTCAAAGCCCAGAAGCGGCGCCGGCCCATTTCGCTGAGGGAAGCCGAGGCCCTGGCCCGGCAGCTGGCCCCCATCGCCATCGTCGCCCCCACGTTATATGACCGGGAGACGTTACAATACAAAACCAGGAGCGCCACGCTCGTCCTCATCATCGGCACCACGGATCCCTATTTGCAAACCAGCGGCGTGAACGTGGCCCAGGGCCGGTTCCTGACCGCCGCCGATGCCGAAGGCGGGCAGCCGGTCTGTGTCATCGGCAGCGACGTGGCCACCAACCTGTTTCGTGGGGATTCACCCCTGGGCGCCCGGATTAAAATCAGGAACCAGTCTTTTCAAGTTGTCGGGGTGCTGGAAAAACAGGGGAAGATGTTGGGTTGGAGCCTGGACGAGCGGGTGATTATTCCGATCCGGGAATTTCTGGCGGACATCTGGAATCGTCCCGTCATTGATCGGGTTGAGGTGAAGGTTAATGAACTGAGGCAACTGGATGAGACCCGGGAGGAATTGCGCCAGACCATGCGCCATATCCGCCATCTGGCTCCCAACGAGCCGGATGATTTTGGCATCAACCAGCAGGACCAGATCGTGCAATGGTTCCATCAGCAGACCCGCACAATCGCCATCGTCGGCCTGTTCGTCACCAGCCTGGCGCTGTTCGTCGGCGGCATCGGCATCATGAACATCATGTTCGTTTCGGTCGTCGAACGGACACGCGAGATTGGTGTGCGCAAAGCCATCGGCGCCAAGCGTCGCAACATTTTGCTGCAATTTCTGATCGAGGCCGCTTGCATCTGCCTGCTGGGCGGGCTGATCGGCCTGGGCATCGCCTGGCTGGTAACCCTCGCGGTTACCCACCTGCTCTTCCCGGCGACCTTGTCCTGGACCATCGTCGGACTCGCACTGCTCGTCTCGTTGTTGACGGGGGTGGTTTCCGGCTTCCTGCCGGCTTGGCGCGCGGCCCGGATGGACCCGGTGGACGCATTGAGGAGCGAGTAAAAAAAATGACGAAATCCGAAATCCGAAATCCGAAAGAATGTCGAAACCGGAAATCCGAAACGACACCTTTCGGAGTACCTGCGCTTTTTGATTCGAGCTTCGGGCCTCGGATTTATTTCGTCATTCGTCATTCGTCATTCGGATTTGCGCCATGAGCAACGTCGCCCCCAAACATGGTCGTGGCACCTTTCTGCTGGCCGAGATCAAGGAGAGCTTTGCCATGGCCATGAATGCGCTGACGGCGCACAAGCTGCGCTCGGCCCTCACGTTGCTCGGCGTGTTGATCGGCGTGTTCTCCATCATCGTCGTCATGACCGCCATGCGCGTGTTGAAGAGCACCGCTGAAACGGGACTCAGCCAGCTGGGCAGCCAGACTTTTGCCATCCAGCGATGGCCCGAGGCACAGTTTGGTGATTCGAGCGACTGGCAGAAATACTGGCGGCGCCCATACGTCACCCTGGAACAGGGACGGCGGGTGGAGGAGAAGGCCACGCTGGCCGCCGGCGTGGGCATCGAAGGCGATTTCTGGCGTGGACAGATTTCGACCCGCTTTGCCAAGACAGCGCCCACCACCGAATTGTACGGTGAAACCCCCGGCAGTTTCCCGGCGCGCAACTGGGACGTCGAGGAAGGCCGCATCCTATCCGGAGACGACGTGGACAACGCCCGGGAAGTTTGTGTGCTGGGCAGCGCCCTGGCCAAAACGGCGTTCCCGTTCGGCTCGGCGATGGGCGAAGAGATCAAAATCAACGGTTACAAATACGCGGTGGTGGGCGTCCTCGCCCCCAAGGGCGGGTCGCTGGAAGGCAATCAGGACAATTTTGCCATCATCCCCATCACCACGGCGCTCAACCGCTACGGACGCTGGTGGGACGACCTGACCATCCTGGTGCAGGC
>Ga0181523_10000313_pt1 | contig 53889 bp, 47 predicted proteins | sample PEATcosm2014_Bin_43_FD_119752 | JGI IMG/M metagenome (GOLD analysis project Ga0181523, IMG submission 119752) | Peatland microbial communities from MTU Mesocosm Facility, Houghton, MI, USA - PEATcosm2014_Bin05_30_metaG | ecosystem: Environmental > Terrestrial > Soil > Wetlands > Peat | place... | reverse complement strand
TCCGCAGAGCATGCCGTCGCTGTTAGACCCAATCGGACCGGACCTGGCCACTATGGCCCAAACGACTTTGCTCGCTTCGCCCATTCTACTGCCAACCAGTCGCCCTGAGAACACCTCAGTTGCAAAGGATGGCTCGTCGGATACTTCGGCAGGATGGGGCGTAAACTTGATGCTCCGATGCATTTGCATCCCGGGTTGTTGACGTTCGAAACGAGAGTGGCGATTTGCGCCAGCGTTTCCTTGGCTGTCCTAGCCGTTTCGCTGCCTCTCGCTCTCGTGAGCGATCGTTCTGAATTGTGGTGGCTGGTGAAGATCTCGACTGGAATAGCGGCCGTCTGTGCCGTGGTTCTCGTTCTTGTCAACATTGTCATGCCCGGCTGACGCTGAAGCGGCGGGCATCCGCCCGCGTTTTTGCGGGGCTTAAGTGGCTTCTTGCAAAATGGCAGCGGAGCGCCCGTGTGTCAGCCACCATTCGCCGACTGCTGCTTGATCTGTCGCGCCCGCTCGTAGACCTTGACGTATTCGCGGGCGGAGTTAGTCCACGAATAGTCCTGCGCCATGCCATTGCGCATCAGTGCCTGCCAGGCGGTCTGGTTCCCGCGATACAACGCAACCGCGGCGCGCAAGGTCTCCAGCATCGCCTCGCCAGTGTACTCGCGGAATTTGAAACCGGTTCCCTTCGACGTCCGGGGATCGAACTGCTCGACCGTGTCGTCGAGTCCGCCGACTGCGCGCACGACCGGTACCGTGCCGTACTTCAGGCTGTAAATCTGGTTCATGCCGCAGGGCTCGTAGTGCGAAGGCATCAGATACACATCGCTGCCGGCTTCGATCTTGTGCGCCAAGGGGTCATCGTAAGCAATCTTGATGGCGACCTTCTGGGGAAATTGCTTACTGAGGCGGCGAAACATGTCTTCGTATTCGCGCTGGCCGCTGCCCAGCATCACCAGGATGAGATCTTCCAATGCCAAACGATCTGCGACCTGCAGGATCAGGTCGAAGCCCTTTTGCGGGACGAAGCGCGAGACGATGCCTACTACGGGCAATTGCGTATCCTGCGCCAGACCGAATGCCTTCAGCAAGTCGGCTTTGCATTTCGCCTTGCCGCTGAGGTCCGCAGCGGAGTAGGGCGCGGCTATGAAGCGATCGGTCTCCGGATTCCAGGAAGCGTAATCCACGGCGTTGAGGATGCCGGCTATCGTGTTCCCGCGCGCTCGCAGCACGCCTTCAAGGCCGAAGCCGTATTCTGCTGTCTGGATTTCCTGGGCGTACTTGCGGCTGACCGTGGTGATGAAGTCGGCCATGGAGATCGCGCCCTTCAAGAAGTTGACCTTGCCGTAGAATTCCAACTTCAGGATGGTGAAGAGGTCCCAGGGCAACATGAGCAAGGGCAGGATCTCCGGCGGAAAGAGTCCCTGATATCCCAGGTTGTGGATGGTGAAAACGCACGGCGCAGTGGCAAATGCCGGGTCTTCGTCATACAGCGTCTTCAGTAGGATGGGAACGAGAGCGGTCTGCCAGTCATGACAGTGCAAGACGTCCGGCGCTCCGAGAATCTTTGTGGCCTCCAGAACCGCGCGCGAAAATAGGGCGAAGCGCTCGGCGTTATCGTGGTAGTCGCCCAGCGCGGTGCCGTAAAGTCCGTCGCGATCGAAGAACGGCGGGTACTCGATAAAATAGAATTGCACTCCTGAGCGGACGCCGCCGTCGAGGACGGAACAGAAGCGGTAGCGATCGTCGAACGGAACCGTGATGCTGGAGATGACGGTAGCTGGCTTCTCGAGTTTAGTCTGGCGGTAACGAGGAAGAAAGACCGTGGCCTTGTGACCTAAACTGACCAGAGCCGGCGGCAGCGCTCCAATGACATCCGCGAGTCCGCCCGTCTTGGAAAACGGCACACACTCGGATGCCGCGAAAGCGATATGCATGAAGCCTCCTGCGCGGCTGTAACGCTCCCGCGGGATTGTAGAACTGGCTAACAGAGGACCGCTGAGGATGACGTACGAAATGCCGGGACACCTGAGTCTAATTGCCGAGTCGAAAGAGGGTCAACGTGGCAAAACTGTCGACCGATAAACCCGGCGCAAGCCGCAGCCCAAAACGCAAGCCGAAACTTGGACAACACTTTTTGCTCGATGTGGGCGCGGCGCAGAAGATCGTCGAAGCGCTGGGCGACGTGTCCAACCGAACCGTGATTGAAATCGGTCCCGGCCGCGGGGTTCTGACCGACGTTCTGGCGCCACGCGCCCGGCGCGTAATCGGAATCGAACTAGACCGAGTGCTGGCAGCGCAGCTTCGTATGCGCTACGCAACCAGGCCGAATGTCGAAATACTCGAATCCGATTTCGTCACCGCCCAATTCTCCTCGATGGTCGGCCGCCGCCCCGGCCCACTGCACGATCTTCGGCCCACGCAGCCGGAGACCGTGGATGTCGTCGGCAACCTGCCGTACAACATAACGACAGACATCGTGCTGCGAATCCTGGAACTGCACCGGAACATTGAACGCGCGGTAATCATGGTGCAGAAGGAAGTGGCGGACCGCATCGCTGCCAAAGCGGGCAGCCGCGAATATGGATTGCTCTCGGCCACAGCCCAGTTGTTTGCGCGCGTGGACAAGCTGTTCACGCTGCCGCCGGAAGCCTTCTCGCCGCCGCCGGAGGTGCATTCGAGTGCAATCCGGCTGACCATGGTGCCTCGACTGGAGGAGTTGCAGGTCGAGGAGGAGCCGTTCATTGCGTTTCTGAAGCTGGCTTTCGCGCAGAAGCGGAAAACGCTGGCGAACAACCTGCGTGGCCAATACGACGCGGCTGCGATTCGAGCGGCGTTGAAGAGCGCGGGAGCGCGTTCCGACGTGCGCGCGGAGGCTATGTCGCTGGAGAAAACTGCGGCGGTGTTTCGCGCGCTCAGGGAGGCGTAAGCTGGGACATAGGCAGCGAGCGATTGCGGCGGCCATGTCCGTCGTTGCCTTCACGGTTTGCTGAAAAGTCGGAAAAGCAGATCCCTCACGGGCTTAAGCCCGCTCGTGATGACAAAACATCATGGGCCAGCGCGCCCGTTCGGCATGCTCAGGGCATGGCTAAAGCTACGCCCCTCCAAAACGGCGCCTGAGGTCACATCTCATGGCAATCTTAATCCGACAGCCTGCTGTTGCCGGCCGCTTCTATGCGGCCAATGCGCAGCGCCTGCGCGCGGAAGTGGAAGGCTACACCGCTGCGCCGGCAAACGCTCCGGACGAGGCGAAAATTCGCGCGCTGGGCTGCGTTGTTCCTCATGCGGGATATATGTATTCCGGACATGTTGCCGGCGCGGTCTATCGTCGTCTCGAGCTGCCGCGGCGGATGGTGATTTTGTGCCCCAACCACACCGGCATGGGAGAGCCGCTGGCCATCATGAGCGAAGGAGCATGGCAAACGCCGCTGGGCGACGTTGCGATTGATGAACAGCTAGCCGCGGAGTTGAAGCAGCAGATGCCGTTGCTTTCCGAGGACGAAACCGCGCATCGCTTTGAACACGCGCTAGAGGTGCAGCTTCCTTTTCTGCAGGTGCTGGCGCCGGGATTTCGGTTCGTGCCCATCGCTGTCGGCACCGGTAACTTTGAAGTATTGAGCTCTCTCGGCGTGGTGATCGGGAATACGCTGGCTAAGGAGGGCGAACATTTTCTGGTAATTGCCTCCAGTGACATGAACCACTACGAGAGCGACAGCGTTACGCGCGTCAAGGATCGCCGAGCCATCGATCAGTTGCTGGCGCTGGATGCGCGCGGGCTTTACGACGTGGTGAAGGAAGGCAATATCAGCATGTGCGGATACGGACCAGCAGTGGTGATGCTGACGGCAGCGCGAAAACTGGGCGCCACTAAGGCAGAACTGATTCGCTATGCCACCTCAGGCGACGTCTCAGACGATCGAAACATGGTTGTGGGATACGCAGGCATCGCGGTGTGGTGATCGGCTGGAAGATTCCTTCAGAGTTACCAGAAATGATCGGCCGTCATCTATGAGATGAGCTGGAGTCCGCCACGTGCGATAACAATCCTTCGGTGGAACGCAGCAGAATCTTGCCGCGATTCTTTACCAGCATGCCGCTGCGTTGAAATTCACTCAGCAAGCGGCTCGCGGTGAACGGCGTGACGTTGGCTTCGTTCGCCAGCTCCTCGTTCTTGATGTCGAGTTCAATTCCTCCCGCGACTTCTTGGCCCATTCCCGTGGCCAGGTTGACCAGGACGTGGGCCAGCCGCTGACGAGCGTTTTGGCACGTCATGGCTACGTGAAGCGCACGATAGCCGACCATGTAGTCGAAGCCAATTAACAACGCATTCGCTACCAGCCTGGGATATCGCGCAGCCAGCATCTGGATGGTGATGCGGTCCCACACCAGCAGGTGGCTCGTCTTCATGGTTTCCGTGCTGGTGAGATAAGTAATAGGCTTGGGGACAATGGCCGCGCTGCCGAAGACCTCACCGAGCGGAACCCAAAGCAGAAGGGTCTTGCGGGCATCGGGCGTGATGAAGAAGTAGCGGGCCCGCCCAGACAACAAAAAGGAATAGACAGTCGGCAGGATGTCCCTGGTTGATGACCACGGAATTTGCCAGATAACGCCGTTGTTTCGCGGCTGCCAGAACGATCTTGGCCTCCTCCGGCGGCAGTCCCTCGAGAAACCGCGGCTTCACCCTGGCTATGACGGCAGCAATTTCGGAAAGCGTCAGCGTATCTGGATTCAATATGACTTCCCTTCCGCGCCCGCCCGGCCGCAAACCAGTCGCCTTGCTCTGGAGCAAGTTCCAGCCTGCCCGCGAGCAACGACTTTGCCAGCTCGCCAACTTAGAATTATGGCGCGGGAGCGCCACCCCCAAGGAGAATATCGTATGCCATGCAGTAGCTCACGTCTTCCCTTTTTGCCGCGCGTCTTAGCGGTACTCGCGTTCCTCGCTTTGATCGCGTCTGTAGCCTCCGCGCAGACCGGCTATTGGCACACCAGCGGAAATCAGATTCTGGATTCGAACGGTCACGTGGTTCGGGTGGCCGGAATCAACTGGTACGGCTTCGAGACCACCGACGAGGTGGTGCACGGACTATGGGCGCAGGATTATCACTACATCCTGAATGCCATCCAAAGCAACGGCTACAACGTGATTCGCATGCCGATGTCGAACCAGGTGGTGGAAACGCCCATTATTCCGACAAACATCAGCTATCACAATGCCAGCGGCCCGATTAACACCGATCTGGAGGGACTGAATTCGCTGCAGATTCTGGACAAGATCGTGACCTACGCCGGGCAGATCGGCTTGCACATCATTCTCGACAACCATCGCTCGGAGGCGGGCAACGGCGCCGAAGGCAATGGCCTTTGGTACACGTCGCAATATCCCGAAAGCTCGTGGATCAATGACTGGGTGACGCTGGCGCAAAGATATCTCAATAACACCACCGTGATCGGATTTGATTTGCGGAACGAACTGCACAATGCTCAGAGCGGCGGCTCGTGCTGGGGCTGCGGCACATTGTCGTACGACTGGCGCCTGGCTGCCGAGCGCGGCGGCAATGCGGTGCAGGCGGTCAATTCCAGCTTGCTGCTTTTTGTCGAAGGCACCGACTGCTACAACAACGATTGCGATTGGTGGGGCGGAAATCTAATGGGCGCACAGTCCTACCCTGTGGTATTCAACGTCGCGCACCAGCTTGTGTATTCAGCGCACGACTACGGTCCGAACCTGTACCAGCAAAGCTGGTTCAACAACAACACGACGTATCAAAGCCTGGTGCAAGTCTGGACCGGATTCTGGGCGTATCTGAGTTTGAATGACGTCGCACCGGTGTGGGTGGGCGAGTTCGGCACGACTAACAATGCCAGCGACATCGAGAGCACCGTGCCCGGCTCGCAGGGACAGTGGTTCCAGAGCATCGTTACCTTCCTGCAAAATAATCCGCAACTCGACTGGACCTACTGGGCGCTGAACGGCGAGGACAGCTACGCGCTGCTGGATAGCAACTACGATTCAACGCCGGTCAGTTCGCTGAAGCAGAGTTTGCTGGCAAGCATTCAGTTCAGCAGCGGAGGTGGCGGGAATTGCGAAAGCGCTCCGCCAGCGCCGACCGGGCTTGCCGCGACCGCAGTTTCCTCCAGTCAGATCAATTTGAACTGGAATGCGGTGACACCGCCGCCGTCATGCAACGTAACGTACAACCTATACGCCAGCCGGCTCGCGAATTTTGTGCCGTCCTCGGCAACCCGCATTGCCAGCGGACTAGTTGCGAGCAATTACTCCAACACCGGATTGCTGGCCTCAACCACCTACTACTACATTGTCAGAGCCGCCGATTCAGTGGGCGAATCCGGGCAATTCCAACCGCGCCAATGCGACGACTCAATCCGGTGGCAGGGGCCTGGGCTGCCACATCATCTACGTCGACCAGAACGACTGGGGGACGGGATTCACCGGCGCCGTCTCGATCAAGAACACGGGCACGCAGGAGATTAATGGCTGGACGCTGACGTGGACGTGGTCGGGAAACCAGCAGATCTACGATGCGTGGAACTCGACCTATACGCAGAGCGGACAGAATGTCGCGCTAACCAATGCTGCGTGGAACCCGATCATCGGTCCCGGCGACACGCTGAGCGGAATCGGTTTTAACGCCGATTACAGCGGGACCAACCACAACCCGACCACGTTTTATGTGAACGGGACTTTGTGCCAGTGATGAAATAGGCTGCGTTTCTGGTCGACAGCGGACCTGGGCTTTAGCTCTTGAGAATGTTCTGCAGGGGCTAAAGCCCAGGATCTTTTAGGACTCGGGCGGCACGACTGAAGTCGTGCCCTGTTACAAAGCGGGACAATCTATGCGATAACTCCTGACACGAAGCGGGACAATTTATGCAATGGCTGTGGCTGCTGATTTAGTCAGGAGTTACTTAATCGCGGGATGGCTAGCGACTGCTTCGCTTCCGGTGTTCCTTCAGGATGCAGCTGTCCATCACGACGAAGATGCCTGCCTGGCGGGCCTTTTCAGCAGCCTCTTCGTGAACGACGCCTTCCTGCATCCAGATGGCGGGAGCCTTGATCCGGATAGCGTCCTCGACGACTTCGGGGACGGCGTCGGAGCGACGGAAGACGTTGACGATGTCGATTTTCTCCGGCACATCGAGCAGCGAGGCGTAGGCTTTTTCGCCCATCCAGTCGGTGATGTTGGGATTGACGGGGATGATGCGGTATCCGTGCGTCAGCATGTAGCGCGAGACGCCATAGCTTGGACGCAGAGGAGAATCGGTGAGGCCGACGACGGCGATGGTCTTCGCGGTCTTGAGCAGTTCGGTGATGCGATCGGCTTCGGTGGTGGACACGCGGGCTCCCAAGGCAATTCTAGACGTATTGACAATTGCTTTGTATCAGGGCACGGCTTCAGCCGTGCCGCCGCGACGCCAAAGAAAATTGGGCTTTAGCCCCTGCAAAATCCACTCAGGGGCTAAAGCCCCGAGTTTCCTAAACGGGTCGTTATCGGCACGACTGAAGTCGCGCCCTGATACAAACCGCAGGCAGGGCGAGCTCAACTGATGGCGGAGAGCTGACAGCTCTCTGCTATTCTAGCGCCTGCTCCAGGTCCGCGATCACATCCTCGACATCTTCGATTCCGACGGAGATTCGCACCATGCCGTCGGTCAGGCCGATGGCCTTGCGGCCTTTTTCACCTATGGCCGCGTGCGTCATCGTCGCCGGATGCGAGATCAGTGTTTCGACTCCGCCCAGCGATTCGCCCATGGTGCACAGGCGCACGCGCTTCAGCAGCCGCTTGGCGTTCGCGAGCGAGCCGGTCTCAAACGTAATCATCGAGCCGAAGCCCGACATCTGGCTACACGCCAGCTCGTATTGCGGATGGCTGGGCAATCCGGGATAAAAGACTTTTTTCACCTTGCGATGGCCGCTAAGGAAGTCGGCCATGACGCGGCCGTTTTCGTCGTGCTGCTTCATGCGCACGGCCAGCGTCTTCGTGCCGCGCAGCACCAGCCAGCACTCGAACGGCGACATGATGGCGCCCGCGGCTTTCTGGACGAATGCCAGCTTCTCGGCTTGCTCGGGCGTGGTGCAGACCAGCACACCGCCCAGGCCGTCGCTGTGGCCATTGAGGAACTTGGTCGTCGAGTGCAGCACCATGTCGGCGCCCAGCTTGATGGGCTGCTGGAAGTAGGGCGTCATGAAGGTGTTGTCGACCACGACTTCGCATCCGCGCTTGTGCGCGATGGCGCTGACAGCGGCAATGTCGGTGAGGCCCATCAGCGGATTGGTGGGTGTCTCGATGTAAACGTAGCGCGTGTTGCGGCGGATGGCGCGCTCGACGTTGCGCGGGTCGGTCGAGTCGACATAGGTGAACTCCAGACCGAAGTTGGTCATGATCTGATTGAAGAGCCGTGGCACGCCGCCGTAGAGATTGTTGGAGGCGACGATGTGATCGCCAGCCTTCATCAAGTGGCAGAGCGCGCCGACGGCAGCCATTCCGCTGGCGAAAACCGGCGCTGCGATGCCGCCCTCCAGCGCAGCGAGGTTCTCCTCCAAGCGCGTGCGTGTGGGATTGCCGGCGCGCGAGTAGTCGTAGCCCTTGGTCTTGCCCAGCTCTTCCTGCGCGTAGGTCGAGGTGGCAAAGATAGGAGGAGCTACGGCTCCAGTGGACGCGTCAGGTTCGTTGCCGGCATGGATAGCGCGAGTGGAAAAACCAGTAATGTTCTTCATAAGGTCATTCACCACAGAGTCACAGAGGCGCAGAGGTTTGGAGTTCTTTTCACCACGGAGAACACGGAGTGTACGGAGCAAAACACACTAAGCTTCCTCTTGATGGCGCGGCCGTTTCTTGGTCGTCTTTGGAACGTTACGAAAACCGCCAGTAGAGCGAGAACCAGATCACCGTTAATACAGCCGACGATGGAACGAGTACGCGTCGGTTGTTCGAGTAACGAAAGGCCAGCACAATCAGAACATAACAACCCGCAAAAGCAAGTCCGTATATGACTCTGAATGAGCCGAAGGGGTACCGGTACAGCATGAACGTCAGACCAAGTACAAGAGGCAAAGACACGCAGGCAGCAATCGGGGTCATGAAGAGCCACAGAAGCGCAACACCGCATAGGAGAACTGCGCTAACGAAGAAAATCCAGCCCGGAGAGGCGAGTCCTAAAAACATCGCTAATGTCGCGCCATTAAAGAAAAAATAAACCGCAGATAGGGCACAAAAGGCGAGGCCCATAGCAGGACTAATCCTTATGGGCGATGCTTTTTCCGGGTGCACTCTTAATCAGCTCCTTTCCGTGGTCTCCGTGTCCTCCGTGGTGAAAAAAATTCTCTGTGTCTCTGTGATGAATCAATGTTTTTCGTTGAAGTGGAAGATGTCCTTCGACAAATAGCGTTCGGCGGAGTCAGGAATGATGGTCGCCACGCGCTTGCCTGGACCTAATCTCCGGGCGATGCTGATCGCTGCGAAGACATTTGCGCCGGCACTCGATCCCGCCAGTACGCCTTCAATCGCAGCCAGCTTTCTTACCATGTCGAAGGCATCATGGTCGCTGACCGCGATGATCTCGTCGGCGAGCGAGCCATCGAAGGTCTTGGGGATGAAGCTGGCGCCGATGCCTTCCACTTCGTGCTCGCCTTTTTCGCCACCGCCCAGCACCGAACCCTGCGTCTCCACCGCAATGGCCAGCGTCCGGGGATTGCGCTCTTTCAGATAGCGCGCCACGCCGGTGAACGTGCCGCCAGTACCGCAGCCGATGACGATGGCATCAATTTGCCCGCCGAGCTGGTCGTAAAACTCGCGGGCCGTGGTTTCGTAGTGGAAGTCGGGATTGTCGAGATTTTCGAATTGCGCAGCGACGAAGGAGTTGGGAGTGCGGGCGGCGCGTGCCTTAATGTAATCGATGGCTTCCTGCATACCGCCGGCCTGAGGTGTGCGAATCACCTCAGCGCCGAGCGCCTCCATAAGCGTGACTTTTTCCTGCGAGAAACCTTCGGGGACAGCGAGCACCGTCTTGTAGCCGCGGCCGCCGGCGATCAGGGCCAATCCCACGCCGGTGTTGCCGGCGGTAGCTTCAAAGATGGTCGCTCCCGGCTGCAGACGGCCATCGCGTTCCGCCTTCGTGATCATGCCCAGCGCAGCGCGGTCCTTGATGCTGCCGCCGGGATTCAGATACTCGAGCTTGGCATAGACATCGGCGGCGCCGGGCGGAATGAGCTTGCGCAGATGCAGGACGGGAGTGTCGCCGACCAGTTCCGTGATCTCTTCGGCGACGTGCAGAGAGGCCATTTCAGCAGTCTTCATGAAGGCTCAAGAAGTAACCGTCAAGGTTACGTGAAGGGGAATCAGGCGGTCAAACAAGAGGTCGCTGTTTGCCAGGCGCACGGATCGCAGTGCCGACAGATCGTTGCATCTCACGCGAGAACCGCAGATCCCTCGGCTCCGCTTCGCTGCGCTCAGGATGACAAATCAGAATTAAGGCCGATCTGCCATCCTGATAAGCGATTCACCGCTACGCTGTCACCGCTTCGGGCTTGCTCTGCAACTGGTGCAGCACGTACTGCAGAATGCCGCCGTGCTTGTAGTACTGCACCTCTTGGGGCGTATCAATGCGCACGGTCGCATGGATTTCAATCACCCTCCGGTCCGCCTTCGTCGCGCGCACCTTCACGGTCTTACCCGGCGCGAAGTTCTCCAGCACGTCGGTCAGGCCGATGATGTCGAACGACTCCTCGCCAGTGAGGTCGTTGGTCTCGGCGCTCTCCTCGGCGGGGAATTGCAGCGGCAGAATGCCCATGCCCACCAGGTTGGAGCGATGAATGCGCTCGAAGCTCTCGGCCAGCACGGCGCGAACGCCGAGCAGCCTCGGCCCCTTAGCAGCCCAATCGCGCGACGACCCAGAGCCGTATTCCTTGCCCGCCAGAACCATCAGCGGCGTTCCGGCAGCACGATATTTTTCCGAAGCGTCGAAGATCGTCATCTCCTCGCCATCGGGCAGATAACGGGTGAACGCGCCTTCGCGTTCCGGCGTGAGTTTGTTGCGCAGGCGCACATTGGCGAAAGTCCCGCGCATCATGACTTCATGATTGCCACGACGCGATCCGTAGGAGTTGAAGTCCACCGGCTTCACGTGATGCGCAATGAGATACTGTCCCGCCGGACTGGTCGGCTTGATGGACCCGGCAGGCGAGATGTGATCGGTGGTCACGCTGTTGCCCAGGTAACAGAGCACGCGCGCTCCCGAAATGTCCTTGACGGGCACAGGATGAGCCGGCATGTTTTCGAAGTACGGAGGGTTCTTTACGTAGGTAGATTGTTCGTCCCACGCAAAGGTCTCGCCCTCAGGCACGGCAAGGCCGCGCCAGCGCTCATCGCCCTTGAAGACATCGTTGTAGCTCTTTTGGAAGAGGTCGCCGGTAATGTATTTGCGGACGACTGCGTCCACTTCTTCGGAGGTCGGCCAAATGTCTTTCAGAAATACCGGCGAACGCTTGCCATTTTTTGTGAAACCCAGCGGCTCGGTGAGCATGTCGAGATCGATGCGGCCAGCCAGCGCGTAGGCGACGACCAGCGGCGGCGACATCAGGTAATTCGCCCGGACTTCGGAGTTGATGCGGCCCTCGAAGTTGCGATTACCGCTGAGAACCGAGGCGACGACGAGATCTTTTTCGACAACGACGTTGGAAACCTCCTGCGGCAGCGGGCCGGAATTGCCAATGCACGTGGTGCAACCGTAGCCGACGAGGTGGAACTTCAGCTTCTCAAGATATGGCATCAGGCCGGAGCGCGTGAGATATTCGGTGACGACCATCGAGCCCGGCGCGAGCGAGGTCTTTACCCATGCGGGCACCGAGAGTCCTTTTTCGACAGCCTTTTTCGCCAGCAATCCCGCGGCGACCAGCACATAGGGATTTGAGGTGTTGGTGCAACTGGTGATGGCCGCGATGACCACGCTGCCGTGATTCAGCGATCTGTCGAGTTTGACATGCTCCTCGACAACGTCCTGCTGCGAATCCATCCCGGCAGGATGTCCGCCTTCACCCTCCCAGCGCGCTTCCTGCTTCGGAGGAACGTGCTGACCCGGCTTCAACAAGCCGGGCAGAGCCTGCTCAAATGACTTCGCGGCTGCGGAGAGCAACACGCGGTCTTGCGGACGCTTCGGTCCAGCGATGCAGGGCTCGACAGTCGCGAGATCGAGTTCCAGGACATTGGTGTATTCGGCTTCCGGCGTGGTCGCCGTGTGGAATAGGCCCTGCTCCTTGCAGTAGGCCTCGACGAGTTGCACCTGCTCCTCGCTGCGGCCGCTGAGGCGTAGATAACGCAGCGTCTCCTCGTCGACGGGAAAGATGCCGCAGGTGGCGCCGTATTCGGGTCCCATGTTGGCGATGGTGGCGCGATCGGCGAGCGGGAGTTTGTTCAGACCGGGGCCGAAGAACTCGACGAACTTGCCGACGACGCCGTGCTTGCGCAGCATCTCGACCACGGTGAGGACAAGATCGGTCGCGGTTGCGCCGGCGGCGAGCTGATTTTTCAGGCGGACGCCGACGACTTGCGGGATCAGCATGGAAACCGGCTGGCCGAGCATGGCGGCTTCGGCTTCAATTCCGCCAACGCCCCAGCCGAGTATGCCGAGACCGTTGATCATCGTGGTGTGCGAGTCGGTGCCGACGAGCGTGTCGGGATAAGCCAGCGGCTTGCCGGTGGTGCCGTTCGCGCCGATGAAGACGACGCGCGCCAGGTACTCGAGATTGATCTGGTGGACGATGCCGGTGTCGGGCGGGACGATGGCGAAGTTTTTGAACGCGCCCTGTCCCCAACGAAGAAACGCATAGCGCTCTTTATTGCGCTGGAATTCCAGGTCGGCGTTGAGCTGAAAGGCTTGAGGCGTGCCGAACTCATCCACTTGCACGGAATGGTCGATGACCAGCTCGGCCGGTTGCAGCGGGTTGATCAAATTGGGATTGCCGCCGAGCGCCTTCATTGCGTCGCGCATGGCGGCCAGATCGACAACAGCGGGCACGCCGGTGAAGTCCTGCAAGAGAACGCGGCTGGGCATGAAGGCGATTTCCTGCGAAGGGATCGTCTTGCCGGTCCAGGAAGTGAGCGCGCGAATGTCGTCGGCCTTTACGGATTTGCCGTCTTCACGGCGCAACAGGTTCTCCAGCAGAATGCGGAGCGAGAACGGCAGGTGTTGGGTAGCGCAACCTTGTTTCTCCAGCGCATCAAGACGGTAGATCTCAAACTCCCGCTTGCCCACGCGGAGGATGGAACGACTGTTAAAGGTGTTCATGGATGAGTCCCTTCTTACTTATATTGAGAATTTGGTGGAGGGCGCGGATTCCAGCAAAAATGAAAACTGTTTGAAGAGCGTGTGTCGTCCCTTCTTTATGCTCGTTCGGCACGACGAAAAAAGTCCGAAAAGCAGATCCCTCGTCGGCCTGAAGGCCTCCTCGGGATGACAAATTCAAAGGATTTGTGACGGCGCACCTAAAGGTGCGCCCCTTCAAGGCGCATCGCACTCAGCGCAACCAACTATCTTAACTCGCCGCTGCGCTAAGTGAATACAACTTATAAGGAACGTGGCCGCCAGGAAGCTCAGCGCGCTTTTCTCTGCAACTCCGAGCACTCATCGTGCAATTTGGCGTCGTGGGTCATTCCGTCGGCCAGCATGCACTCGTCCAGCGCGGCCTTGGGATCGGAATCCTTCAGCAGGTTGGTGAGCATGATGTGCGGAGTGGGCCAGTCGGGCGAGAGCCTGGCGGCAGTACGCAGCTCGGCGATGGCCGACGTCATGTCCTTCTTTTTCTGATAGACGATGGAAAGATTGTAGTGAGCGCTGGCATTCTTGGGCAGGAGATGGATCGCTTCCCGGTACTCGGCGATGGCTTCGTCGGGCCTGCCGGCATCGTCCAGCACACTGCCCAGGTTCATGTGAGTGCTGGCGATGTTATAGCGGTCCTGCTCATTCATCTTTTCTTTCGCCGGCTCCAGCTCCAATGCCGCGCGATAGTGCTGAATGGCTCCGTTGAAGTCGCGCCTGGTGTAAAGCACGTTGGCCAGATTATTTTGCGCGCTTGCCATTTTCGGATTGAGCCGCACCGCCTCCTGATATTCGGCGATGGCACCGCGGAGATCGCGGTTGTGCTTCAGCGCCAATCCAAGATTGTTGTGCGCATTGGCGTCATCAGGCCGCAGGGCGACGGCGGTTTTGAATTCCGCGATAGCTTCGGCATAGCCCTGGCGATCCAGGTAAACCCGTCCCAGATTGTAGTGCGCGTCAAAATAATCGGGGTAGAGCTTAATCGCCTCTTTGTACTCGGCGATGGCATTTTCCCCGTTGCCGTCGCGCTCGAATACCGTGCCTTCATGAAAATGGCGCTGCGCCTCCTCGGGAACGACCTGCTTTACGGCGGCTGGTGCGGCTGGCGTCGAAGCTGGCGGTGGAGTGGTCGCCGGAGGTGACGCGGAGTTCAGCGGAGCGGGCAACTTCGGGGCAGGTTGAGGTTGCGGAGCATCCTGGGCGGAGACCAGTCCGCAAACGAGCAGGAACAAGATTAGGACAAGAGAACCACTGCGCAACAAGGATGATTGCCTTTCGCCGGTCATGATTGAACGTAGTGGAAGTATATCGCTTGCGCGCTTCAATGGATTGGTGTTCCGGAAGCTCTGGAGCTGCCTTCCGTCTGCGTCTTCGGTGGAGGTTCGTGAATCGTTGCGACCGCCCTCTTCATTTCCTGGAAATGGCCGGTCTGGTAGCCGTAGGTCCGCTGCGGCAGCCGCGCCGCCTCCTCCCTAATAGCCCTCGAGCGATCGCCGGGATTGGGATGGTCGGAGAGGAATACGAAGGCCCCGCTCTGGTCGTTCAGTCTGGCGAAGAACCTGGCCAACTGAATGGGATCGTAACCCGCCTCTGCCATTATGTGTGAGCCCATCAGGTCAGCCTGGCTCTCGTGGATGCGGTTGAACTTCAGCAGCACGCTGTCCGCGCCCAATCCAATGCCGAGTTGCGTAAGCTGGCCCATCAGCGTGTCGCTGTGGGTGAGCTGACCGGCGAGCGCCAGAGGAAGCTGCATCAGGTCCACCTTGCTGGCTTGGTTGGTGCCGTGACGCAGGATGACGTGCGACATCTCGTGGGCTATAGCGCCCGCGAACTGCGCCTCATTGGCAACCGCCCTCAGCAACCCGGTGTTGATGAACATTGGCCCGCCGGGCAAAGCGTAGGCGTTGATCGCAGGGTCGGCAACGATCTGGAAGGTAAAGGTGAATCCGCTCGCTCTTGCCTCCTGCGATGCCGTCAGCCGCCTAGCCACGGAGTTCACAAAGGCAGTGAGCACTGGGTCGTGGACGATGGTCACATTCTCGCGTATCTGCGCTGCTGCTTCCTGACCGAGTTGAATGTCTTGCTGTTTGGTGAACAGATTGAAGCCCGGCTTGAACTGCGTGGGACCTGAGGCGGCTGCGGCTGCCGATAACAGCAGCATTGCCACGGCTGCAGATTTCGTCCAGCGGCGGATCCGATGTGAAAGCCTGCGATGGATGGGATGAGCCAACATCTTTCCCCGAGCGCATTTTACATCGGCGACGCAGTAGGATGATCTGGGGATAGTTGCCGAATGCCGCCAGCCGAAATTGAACAGGCCAATGTCCGCCACGGCTTCGCTTGCAGGAAGGTACAAGGGCTGCGATATCATCGAACGTCTGCGAGGTGCTGACTAAACCCACCGCTATGGACCAACGCCGCTTCCAACGCTTACTCCGACGCACGGTGGCATTGCCGGTAGTGCTGCTGGTGTTGCTGGCTGTAACTTTAGCTGCGGAAATACTGGTGCTCTCGTGGTCGCTGCGCTGGGTGGATCATTCCGACCAGGTCATGAACCAAGCGCGCACAGCGACGCGCAGTATCGTCGAGATGGATACAGCGCTGCGGGGATACTACCTCACCGGCGATCAAACTCTTCTCGAATCCTACAACGACATTAAGGCGAAGGTGCCCGAGCAACTGGACGCCGTCCTGGAATTAACTGCTGACAACCCCAGTCAGCAGGCGCGATTGCGCCAACTTCGGGACCTGTATGGGAGCTGGGTGCAGTGGGCCGATCGTCAGATCATGCGAGGGCACCAGAATCCGCCTACGCCGGGAGAGCTGCTTGCCGGCCACCAGTTACTGTCGGAAATTCGCGAGAAGCAGCGGGATTTCGTAAACGTAGAAGAAGGCCTCCGTCGTGTTCGCTCGCATCGCGCCAAGGTGTTCAATGGCGCCGTGATTGGGTCCGCTGTTGGAGTTTTACTGTTGGTCGCCGTGATGCTGTTCACCCTTACGCGGCGCGAATTACTGGCGCTCTCGACCACTTACGAAGATCACCTGCGAGCGGAGGCCGCGCAACAACAGCAACTGAAAGAAAGCCGCGAGTTGTATCAGATCACGCTCAAGAGCCTGGGCGAGGCGGTGGTCTCAACCGACCCGAAAGGCAATATATCGTTTATTAATCCCGTAGCGCAGCAGCTTACCGGATGGGATTATGCAATAGCCGCGGGCCGGCCCTTCGGCGAGGTCATGCGCCTGAGCGATGAACGAACCAGATTGAACGTTGAGGATCCGATTGAGACCGTGCGGCGGGCGCAGAAGGTGGTCGGCTTCTCCAACAGCTTGGTGTTGACCAGCCGTACCGGCGAAGAGTATCCCATCGAGTTGACCGGTGCGCCGATCCTCGATGACCGCGGCGTCGTGGTGGGCGTGGTCGTTGTCTTCCGCAACGTGACGCAGCGACGCCAGACCGAACAAATCCTGCGGACCAGCGAGCGGCTGACCCTGGCGGGAAGATTGTCGGCCACCATTGCGCATGAGATCCGCAATCCTCTCGACACTGTTACGAACCTGGTTTATCTGCTGCAGCATGAGCCGGGGCCCAGTCCGGCCTCGGCGCAATATCTGCAAATGGCAAGCGATGAACTTTCCCGCATCGCGCAAATCACCGGTCAACTATTGACCTTCCACCGCGAGGCAAGGAGTCCGGTGGCGGTGAACCTGACGGAAGTACTGGAAAGCGTCCTGACAGTCTTCGCTCCGCAGATCAGGCAAAACCACATTGTGGTGCAGTGCCGCTTCGACACCGATCGCTGCGTGCGAGGATTTCCCGGCGAGTTGCGCCAGGTCTTCTCCAACCTCGTGGGCAATGCCATTGAGGCCATGAGCAGAGGCGGCCAACTGATACTGCATACGCGAGAGTCCAGCCTGGCCTGTGATCCCGCGCGCAAAGGCGTACGCGTGACTGTGCTCGACGACGGAATCGGCATCCCTAAAGGCGTTCGCCGAAATTTGTTTGCCCCGTTCTACACCACCAAAGGCGAGAAGGGCACCGGCTTGGGACTTTGGATCAGCCGCGGCATCACCGAAAAACACGAGGGCACCATTCACGTGAGCAGCCGCATTGGTAAAGGACAAAGCGGCGCCGCATTCTCGGTATTTCTTCCTTTCGAGCAAGAGCTTGGACTGCTGGACGCAAGCGCCGCCCCGCCGGTAACGTAAAACAGTGGCTGGGTCAGCAGCCGAGACAATTTGCCTGCGCAGTGCTTCACGGTAACGCCAGGCGGGAATGTCAGCCTGTAGCGCAGCGCGGTAAAGAATCAGAGTCACACACAGGAGCGGGAATGGCTTCGGTTACCTCGAAAGGTTCGAGGCGGAAAAATAAGAGTGAACCGCACAGCGGCCGGGAGCAGGCGCCTGCACTCCGGCCAGGCTTTCTCGCTTCGCCCAAGGCGCCGTGGATTCTCGCGGCCATCCTCGCAGTGCTCACGATCGCCGTGTACTCCCCCGTCCACAGCCATCCGTTCTTTACCTTGGATGACGGACCGTATGTCGTCAACAATCCGCATCTCCAGGGCGGGGCGTGGGAGACGATCACCTGGGCGTTCACCACCTACGACCTGGCCAATTGGCATCCCGTCACCTGGCTGTCGCACGCTGCGGACGCACGAATGTTCCAGTCGGCTTCGGGCCATCATGACATGAACCTGCTGCTGCATGTCATCAATGCACTGCTGCTCTTCTGGGTGCTGCTGCGCGCGACCGGCTACAGCGGACGCAGCTTCATGGTGTCGGCGTTGTTCGCGCTCCATCCTATTAACGTAGAGACGGTGGCCTGGATTGCGGAGCGCAAGAATGTGCTCAGCCTGCTGTTCTTCCTGTTGGCGCTGGGAGCTTACCGATGGTACGCCTCCAAGCCGCAGGTTGGCCGCTATGTTGCCGTGGCGCTTTTCTACGCTCTTGGCTTGATGGCCAAGCCCCAGGTGATTACTTTCCCCTTCGTTCTCTTGCTATGGGACTACTGGCCGCTCCGCAGAATGTTCCACGTGGAACAATTTGACGAACGCCCGTCCGCCGATCAGGTTTCCCAAATCGGGAAAGCGGTCCCTGCGCAAAAGCTCTCCTGGCTGGTACTGGAAAAGCTACCGGTGCTTGCCTTGTCGTTGGGCAGCGCGATCATGACCATGAAAGCGCAAGGAGCCGCGGGCGCATTGAGGTATTACCCTTTCTCTATCCGGCTGGAAAACGCGATTGTCTCTTATGTCCGCTACATCGGGAAGGCATTCTGGCCATCGCGGCTGGCGGTGTTTTATGCCCATCCGGAGCTGGCCGCATGGCAGGTAGCGGCAGCGTTACTTCTCTTGCTTGCGTTCACCGGATTCGTCATCCAACAGCGCCGCCAACGTTATCTCGCGGTGGGCTGGTTCTGGTTTTTGGGAACGCTGGTGCCGATGATCGGCATCGTGCAAGTCGGCGAGCAAGCCATGGCCGACCGTTACGCCTATCTTAGTTTCATCGGCCTGTTTCTCATGGTCTGTTGGGGCGTTTCGGAGTTGGCTGAGCAAAGGCAGCTTTCTCCTGTATGGCTGGCCGCGCCTAGCGTCGCTGTGCTGCTGGTCCTGACTGTCATCACCTATCGCCAACTCAGCTATTGGAGCGATAACGTGACCCTATGGTCGCGCATGATGGTGATCTCCAGCGGCAGTTATGAGGTGGAAGAGAATCTTGCCGTCGCGCTGCTGGACAACGGACAAGCCGAGCCGGCCATGCAGCACTTTCAACGCGTGACCGCGCTGGTTCCATCGTCTCCCGGACTGATGGGACGCGAGCTTGCCGGCTATGCCGCGGTCGCGCACTTGTACCTCGGTGCCTATGACCAGCAGCGCGGACAGCCGGCAGACGCCATCGCGCACTACAAGAAAGTACTCGAAATGGCGCAGGACTTCGCCTCGCAGAACGTCTACGCCAACCTTCCTCCGCTGCTGACCCGCATGAAGGCTGCCGCTTTGGGAAATATGGGAGACGCCTATTACGCTGTGCACGACTTTCCCGATGCCAAGACCAGCTTCGAAGCGGCCTTGCAACTGGATCCGCGCAGCCCGCGCCGATGGATCGGCTTGGGCGTGGTGGAACAGAAGTCCGGAGATGCCGGGGCAGCCGCTCAGGCGTTCTCGCGGGCGACCGAGATGCAGCCTTCCGCTGTCGGATACCTATTGCTGGCGCGGGCGCTGGAACAAAGCGGCCACAAGCAAGAAGCCCAGGCCGCGCGGCAACAGGCGAATCTCTTGACGCAGAATCTCGACGGAGCCGAGCAGACTGTGCAGAAGTTGTTGGCGCAATAGAGGAGCTCTGATTAGGTTGGGCTTTTGGCTACGTTGGGTGATTAAGCCGGTTTTTGAAGGGGGACGGCCTTCAGGCCGTCCGTAACATGCGCAATATGAGAATGGGCTTAGTCTCTGGGGACGGCCACTGGCTTGCAGCGGGGCGTCAATCGTGGAGCGTAGTTATCGCTAATCCGCAGTTGGTTGTGAAGCGTGAGCGAGAAACTCATCCTCATAAGGCCTGTGTTTTAAATCTCTTCCGCCGTAATGTGAAATTAAGTTGACTCGCGCATAAGGAGAGCGCAATAGTACTGCGCGACGGGGCAGGAAAAGCTACCGTGGATCATCGATCCGCCGACGCTTCCATGCACCGGTGCGGCAACTGTCGCGCATGTGGTCGCGGAGAAACCAAATGGCAGCTCTAAAGCAAAGTGCAGCTTCGCTTTTCGACATCAACTTGCGAATTGTATCCCTCGCGCTCGCCTTGGCCGTCGTGGCCGTAACGGCGATCGTCGGCGTCCCGTCGGCGCAGGCGCAGACGTTCACCGTAATCCACAACTTCACCGGCGCTAATGATAGGGCGATTCCTCTGGCCGGACTGATCATAGACCGAGGCGGCAATCTTTATGGCACGGCCAGCGGTGGAGGCAAGACGAATGACGGTTGCGAGAGCAACGGTTGCGGCGTCGCGTTTCGGCTGAAGCCTTCCGGCGCAGGCTGGATTCTGACCCCGCTTTATGTTTTCCAGGGCGGCTTTGAATCGGGCCCTGACGGCTCCAATCCCGAAGCGCGCATGGTCTTCGCCGCCGATGGCACCCTCTACGGCACGACCACTTATGGAGGTGGCAACCGTTGCAACAACGTCACGTGCGGCACAGTGTTCAGCCTCAGTCCTCCGGCGACGGCTTGCAAGAGTGCGCTTTGCGGGTGGGACGAGACGGTCGTGTATCGCTTTCTAGGATCGCCCTACGCCCGGTAATCCAAACGGCGGTCCAGTGGTATTTGACCAGCAGGGCAATCTCTATGGCGTGGCTAACTGGGGACCGACCGACTATGGCACCGCTTACGAGTTATCCAACAACGGCGGAACATGGTAGGAAACAGATATCTCCAGCCCTGATGAGAGTGCCGCCGGCCTGGTCTTCGACAATGCCGGCAATCTCTACGGCACCAACCCGGGCGATGGGGACGCCGGCGGAGTCTATCAGTTGGTCCACTCAGGCTCCGGCTGGCACGCCAATCAGCTTTTCAGCATCACCGACTACCTCACCCAGGGCGACGACACCTGGGGCGGTGTCATTCTCGACAGTACCGGCAATATCTATGCCAGCACCATAGCGGAAGGCCCCAACGGCGGCGGAACTGTGTTCGAACTGTCTCCCGGGACGGAGAACTTCACCGTGCTATACGGCTTCAGCGGCGGCGGAGGTCCCGAGGAGAGTCTGAGCATGGACTCGGCCGGCAACCTATACGGCACAACTTATCTGGACGGCGCTTACGGGAAAGGCTCGGTCTTCAAACTGACTCCGTCAGTCAATGGCTGGATCTACACCGACCTTTACGACTTCACCGGCGGCAGCGACGGCGCGCTTCCCGTCAGCAATGTTGTGATCGACGCGCAAGGGAATCTCTACGGCACCGCGTCTTATGGCGGCTCGGGGCCGTGCACGAGCAGGTACTACGGTAACGGCTGCGGCGTCGTGTGGGAGATCACGCCGTAATATTTCGGGTCATTGCACGATTACTTCCGCGAACAGGCCATGCGGTAGCCAATCCGAGGCCGAGGCCAATCACGTCGGCGTTGACGGGGTCATCGCGCAGCTATTCCACGGGTACCCGGCTGTCAGACACCGCGCTGCGCCGATCTCGCAACCGGTCCCGGGATGCCCCTTACTTGGTGTTGACCATGGGAATCTCCGCGGACAACTGCAGGTTGATCAGCAGGTCGACACGGCGATCGATCTGATACCACAAGGCAGTCTTCTTCGCCGAGATAACCTGCTCAAATATCGGAACATACTTCATGCGCAAGGCAAGGAGCTGCTGGTCAACCGCCGTCGATCTCTTCATGTAATCCTGCGCCTGCGCATCGGTCATGGTGTTGTAGTTCGCGGCATAGTCCTTAATCACCGCCCACCGGTCGTCATTGGGTTTGATGGCTTCCTTGCGGTACTGGTCAAAAATAGGCCAGAACTTTGTGGCCTCGTCGGCGGTGAGAGTCATGTTTTCCGCCATGATCTGCTTGCGCTGCTGGCGAAGGTCCGCCCGCAGCATCTCGATGTCCTGGTCCTTGATCGGGCTTGTTTGCGCGCCTGCGCCCGGAGCACTTTGCGCCGCGGCCTGCCCCATGACGGATACGCTGCACAAAAGCAGCGTGCTGATTACAACCATAACTGCTACGACGCTCTTTTTCATGATTTCATTCTCCGCTGTGACTGCACCATCGACCTCAATCTCATCACAGTAGCAGTCTATAGCCCTATCGTAGGATTGTTTACATATACTGGCCAATCCGTAACCAATCATCAACGGGAAGGCGCAGCCGAGGATTACGAGAGCGAGTGGGAACTCCTCCTCATAAAGGCCCAGCTTCGCTCGGCGGTACACACGGCGGAGGCGTTATTTGGGAGGTCACACCCTGACGCTTCGGCTCTGTGCGAGGGCTTACTGGCCTTCGCGCAACCAACCCTGGTGGCAGAGATTACATCCGGGATGGCGTTATTACGCCGGCAACCGCAAAAGGATGTCCTTCTACTCCCTCGTAGGTGCTGCCATACATATTTCCCGCGCTGTCGAAAACCGGATCGACAAATTCGGGTCCATTACCATCCGGACCGCTGAACGAACAACTCAAGGTAACCGTCCAGGGACAACTGACGCTGCGGCACGGATTCTGCGGCGGCCGAAGGCTGGAAACCGTGCCGCAACCGAACTCCCCGCAAAAGCCGCTACCTCCGTAGAACGTAGTGGCATAGAGGGCGCCGTCAGGCCCAATAACGGGCCGGCCAAAGGGGAGAAATCCGCCTTGGTAGTTGCCAAGATTCGAGAGCGTCTTAAGGATCCAGCCGCCGTTGATGCGCTTCATCTGATATATGTTGCCCCCAGCGTCAGTGCCATACTCGCTGGTGGTTCCATAGAGGTTCCCGCTCCGATCAATCGTGACGCCGGCGTAAGGCGTGTATCCGTCTTCGCCGCCGGAGAAACTGTGAATGACGCTGAATGTTTGCGCCTGCGCCGACGGCATTGCGACGGCAACCAGCGCCAGTGCGAAGGCTGTCCGCCGCAAGTTGCTATGCGAAATTGGTGTGCAATGTTGTGCCGGGTTCGTCATGATGGTCTCCTGTGCTGGGCGCGGCGGTTGGCGGCAGCGGTTTTCGATGTTGGGACTTTACACCCAAGAAAGCGATTACTTCCGCAAGCAGGCCATCTAGCCACCAATCGCGGAAGAGGTGAGGACTCGCCTACAGTGCACGCGGACTGGCGGAAGTGAGCGAACCAAGGTCAGAGTTACCTTGGCGCTGTTTCCGAGTCTGCTGAAATGACTGGAGCCGATTTCATGAGGAGCGAGGACGGAACTGCGGATGACGCGACCAAACCCGGCGCGAAAAAGGGCTTTTCGCGATGCAAACCAGTTACTGGCGGGGAGGCACTCTCTTAGCCTGCTCCAGGCATTCTCTTACCTTCTCTCTGGCCCCCAGTGCGCGATAGGCTTTGGCCATTCCAACCCAGGCGTTAACGATCATCCCGCGCCTTGCTGCCTGGTCAGCCACTACCTTCTGGTAATAGCCAATCGCCTCACTAAAATTTCCTCTCTGCAATTGGTAGATGGCGAGGCCCATGTTGGCATCGGAATCGGTTGGCACCAGGGCCAGCGTCTTGTAAAAGTGAGGCACAGCCTCCTCTATCCTTCCGTCGATCGCCAGTGCTGTACCCAATTGACTCTCGGCCACCCAGTTGCCGGTCGTGACCTGCAAGGTGTGCGTCCACAGAGCTTCATCGCTTTGCCAATAGCTGATCTGGCGCCGGGCCATCACCGCCAAAACCAGCAGCACCGCGACGCTGGCGCTGGGCAACAGTGCGGTTGGCAGATGGGAATGCTCGCCCAAATCCGCTGCTCCCCAGCAGACCATGATGAACAAGCCCAGAAACGATACGTAGGCATACCGGTCAGCCATGGACTGTATGCCCACCTGCACGATGCCGAGTGCAGGGACCAACGTCCCCAGGAACCAGAACCATCCCACCGGCAGGTAACGGTGTCGCCGGGCGGCAATCACCAGAACGGTAATCACCAGCAAAATGATGCCTGCCGCCGACACGTTCCACCAGTTCAGCGATTCGCCAGCATGCAGGTACAAAAGTGCAAGGTGGGTTGGCCAGACGGCTTTCTTAACATACAGTCCGTACGAAAGAATTCCATTACCCACCCGCGCAAGACGCGAAAACCGCATGCGGGCGGTCTGCTGGGCATTCAGCGTGATGGCTGCCGATGCGGCGACCATGGCCAGCAGTGGCAGCTTTTCCAGGAGCAGCCAGGAAAGACTTCTTGCGGGAAGTGCGCCGGACGGAGCGTCTTGTTGCCTGGCCTGCTCGTTTCGGGCAAACATCCGTCCCAACGGCCAGTAATCCCACAACAGGAGAACGCAGGGCAGAGTGATGATTTGCGGCTTGGCCATCAATCCCAGAGCAAACAGCACGGAAACGATGGCATAACGCCCAAGTCGCGGCCGGCTCGCGTACCATCCATAAGCGCCCAGGGCCAGCAGGAAAAACATCATGCTGAGCACGTTCTTGCGTTCGGCAATCCAGGCCACCGATTCGACATTGATGGGATGCAAAGCGAACAGCGCCGCTACCATGAAGCTGCGCCTAGCGAAGCCGGTCGCCCGCAACAACACCCAAAACAGCAACACCGCGTTCAGCGCGTGGAACAATACATTCACATCGTGTGGACCGGCGGGCTTTAGCCCGAACAACTGGCAATCTAATGCGTGACTAAGCCATGTCACGGGATGCCAGTTGGACGCATGGGATGTCGTGAACGCCCATTGGACCGTCGTCCAGCTCAAACCCGCTGTGATCTGAGGGTTTTCGTAAACGTAGTCCCGGTCGTCGTAGTTGATGAACGGATATCGATGGACGGGATAATACAGGGCGAGAGTCGCGACGACGAGGAGCAGGCTGAGCACAATCGGGCGATGCAGTAGCGCTGCGACGATGCCCGCTTGTGGCCGGACATGGACCTCCGGCATCGGATTCACGTCCACGGAACTCATGCGCTTCTTCTGCAATTGCGAGGATTATATTTGACCGGCGGCCCACTGTTCAGTGAGCAGTTTGAAAACAAAAACCCCGAGACGAGCTCTGCGCCAGCATCGTCCCGGGGTGAGCGATTAGATTGTGCACGAAGCTGATGCTTAACCTTTCGTAACGCCAGCTCCGTGCATTTTCGCGCGCTCAATCAACATCTGGACCTGTTCCTTTTGCGGGTAATCGGGATTGGTCTGCAGTAGTTTCTCCCAAACCACCACCGCACCCTTGGTATCTTTCTTGCCCTGCCACTTCACGATTCCGAGATTAAACAGCGTTCCCGGATGGTTGGGGCGAATGGCCAATGCCTTTTCGAAACTCGCGATGGCCTTATCGGCATCGCCGGTGTACCAGTACGAGGTACCCAGGTCGGTGCGGACATCGGCATTGTTGGGCTGAACGGCAACGGCCTTCTCGTAATATTCGATGGCTTGCGGGTAGGCCTGACTGTCGTAGTAAAGGTTCGCGAGCTTGGTGAGCGTATCGAAATCGTTGGGATTATTCTGCAGTTGCGTGAGCAGCGGCTGAGCAGCTTTCGCCAGCGCCTCCGGGGGAACTGGTTGCTGTTGCTGAGCAGAGCCAATCCCGGGAAGCTGGGCTGCTCCCACCGGAGCGCTTCCCATGGCAGCAGGTGCGGCAGCTTGCGCGCTCTCAGCAGCAGGAGATACAGGGGCGGCGGAGCCGCGAGCGAAGTAGCCCACTGCGATTCCGATGGCCAGCGTGATCACCGCTAGCGTATAGGCTTGCACCGTGGTGAAACCGGTGATGGTGCTCTTGTCTTGCGCAGGTTGTGACATCGGGTACTCCTCGTTAGCTTTTGGCTGTTAGCTCTTAGCTCTTATGCTTTGGACTGGTGAGCGTCCACACGGCTTCTTCGCCTACTAAGAGCTAAAGGCTGAGAGCTAAGAGCCAGCTGCTAATTACTAATTACTAATTACTCGCTACCAGTTGCTCATTCTTGGTGCCGGCGGCAGCTGTTACGGGCTGTTCAAGGTGAAACAGGCGGCCGACCGCTGCGGTCAACACATCCTGTTCCTGCCTCTCTGGAAGTTCCTTCAATTCACGGGCCAGGGAACCAGCTATGCGCTGGGTAATATGGCTGGTCAGTGCTGTTAGTGCCTGGTCCTGGTCTTCCGTGAAAGGGCCAAACTCCTTGCGCAGGACTTCCAATTCCTGCCGGCAAAGTTCATCGAGGCGTTGGCGCAGGGCGACGATGGTGGGCACAACCCGCTCCGCCATCAGTTTGCGGCGGAAGCCCTGCACTTCCTCCTGCACAATCTTTTCCGCAGCTTCCGCAGCCACTTTCCGTCCACTGGCATTGCGCTGCACCACATACTCGAGTTGATCCATATCGAACAGGTGAATGCCTTCTACCTCGCGCACCGCAGGATCAATGTCACGCGGTACCGCGATGTCGATCATCACCATCGGCTTGCGCTGACGTTCCTTCGCAATGTTCTCGGCTTCCTGGCGACTGAGAATCACATTCGGACATGAGGTCGAACTCACTACAATATCCGCCGTCCTCAAATGCTTGAACCTCTCTTCGAACGAAACCGCAGTGGCCCCCAACTTCAGGGCCAACTCTTCAGCCCGTAAGGGCGTGCGATTCATGACTTTGACCCGACTCACCCCGGCCTTCATCAAGTAATGCGCAGCCAGTTCACTCATCTTGCCTGCCCCGATGAGCAGGACCTCGCGGCCGGAAAGATCTCCCAGCACCTGGCGCGAGAGGTGTACGGAAGCGTAAGGAACCGATACTGCCGACGAGCCAATCGCCGTCTCCGTTCGTACCCGCTTGGAAACGGTGAGCGCTTTCTGCATGACGGCGTCGAGGAAGCGTCCGGTTGTGCCTGCCTCTTGCGCCTGCGCCCAGGCTTCCTTCACTTGACCGGTAATTTCCGGCTCGCCCAGGACCATGGAATCCAAACTGGAAGTGACCCGGAAGATATGGGTCAAGGCTACATCGTCCATCAGCCGGTAAAAATGCGACCACTCGCAAAGCTTGAGTTGATACTCCTGGGTAAGGAACCGCAGTATGGAATTGGCTGCGGTAGGCACGTCATTGGCCCAGACGATAAATTCCGTGCGGTTGCAGGTGGCCAGAACGATGATCTCCTCAATTCCCTCCGACCGAACCAGTTGCAGCAGGGTTTCAGAGCGGCGCGCTGGACTGATCCAGAAACGCTCGCGGACGGCGACGGGGGAAGTGCGGAAATTTAATCCAATTACTGCTAGCGTCGGTTCCACGGTACCTCTCATGCCTGCCCAGTCTCACCAGAAGTAAAGGCACAGAAGATGCCAAAGCGCGCGGGCTCCGGGTGCGGCGGCTAAGTTATTCCACAGCAGCAAGTTAGGCGCATTGCCGAACCGGCCGGAGCGGCGCTGAAAACCAGGTTTAGCGGTTTATCACCCTCTCAGAGTGGCTTTTCGCACGTAGGTGGCCCTGCGAAACCGGCTCTGTGGAATTCGCCGGAGCGGGATGGTTCCCGACCGGAAGGCAGCAAAAGTATTTGGTGAACGCTCGTTCTAAGGAGTAGATTAGCTTCGTCGTCAATAGCGGTGCTTTTGTTCTATCTAATTCCCCTTAAGGGACATGCTGAAGGAGAGGAAACGAATGACAACGAGATGGTTAGTACGGATTGCTTTGTTCAGTCTTGTGCTTGCCCTGGCCTTGCCTCCCATGGCGGCAGCACAGGCGGGTGCCGATACGTATAAGGCGAAATGCCAGATGTGTCATGGTCCGGGTGGCGTTCCCAGCGCGGGCATGGCGAAATCCATGGGGCTGACGCCGCTGGGCGGCGCTGCCGTACAGGGAATGTCGGATGCCGACCTGACCGGCGTTATCAACAATGGCAAAGGCAAGATGACGGGGTTCAAGGGCAAGCTGACCGATGCCCAGATCAAAGACCTTGTCTCCTACATCCGCACCTTGAAGCAGTAGCTCAAGCATCCTAACTTCTACCCACGCGGCTCTCACGGGAGCCGCTTTCTTTGTGTCTGGATAATGCCTTGGGCGGGCTTCTGCCACTACGGCTGCAGCTCACGCCGCCATAGAGTTATGCTGTACTTTTTGATGTTCGTGGAGGCATCATGAAGGACGACGACGCGCCGAAAACCGATCAGCATTCAGGGCTCACTCGGCGCGATTTCATGAAAATTTCCGGCGTTGGGGTTGCCGTGCCGCTGGTGCTGGGACCGACGGTGGTGCATGCCGCAGGCGAAGAGGTCGCGGTCTTCGGCCCGGGCAAGGCGCCAATTGCGCTGATGGTGAATGGCAAGAAGCTGTACGCGGAGCTTGAGCCGCGAGTTACTCTGCTGGATGCGCTGCGCGACAACTTCAACCTGACCGGCGCCAAGCGCGTTTGCGATCGCGGAGTTTGCGGAGCTTGCACCGTGCTGCTGGACGGAAAGCCGGTCTATGCCTGCTCGGTGCTGGCCATCGACGCGCAAGGCAAGAGCATCACGACCATCGAAGGTCTCGCTGACGGCGATTCGCTGACGCCGGTCATGCAGGCCTTCGTCGACCATGACGCGCAGCAGTGCGGCTTCTGCACTCCGGGATTCGTCGTCGCGACCACACATTTCCTGCAGCAACATCCCAATCCGACTGCGGAAGACATCCGCCGCGGATTGAGCGGCAACTTCTGCCGTTGCGGAACGTACGATGGAATTCGCGCTGTGGCGCTTTAACAGGAAGACACAAGGCGGGACGTTATGAGCGACTACAAGTGGCCCGATCCGGCGACTCGCCCGCTGCTTGGCAAGAAAATCTCTCGCGTCGATGGTCCGATTAAATCCTCCGGCCGCGCCAAATATACCTACGACTACAATCCGGCCGGTCTGCTGGCGGGGAAAATACTTCGCTGTCCCTACTCGCACGCGCGCATCACCAGCATCGATACCAGCGCTGCGGAAAAGATGGCGGGCGTGAAGGCGGTGCAGATCATCCAGAAGCCAGGCACGGAAATCTTCTGGGCCGGCGATGAAGTAGTTGCGGTCGCCGCGGTCGACGAACCGACGGCCGAGGATGCGATTTGCGCCATCAAGGTCCAGTATGAAGTGCTGCCGCACTTCGTCTCCGATGCCGAGCCGCCGAAGAACATCGCCGCAACCAGCGGCCCCATCAGCCGCGACGATTTCGAGGACATGGAGGACAATCAGGTCCCGGATGAGCAGGTGATCGCGGCCATCAAGCAGAATGGCATCAGCTTTCATCCTGATGAAAAATATCTTAAGGACGCGCAGGAATCGGGCGTCGATCCCAAGGTGGTGGAGGCGCTGCGCACGGCAAAATATGCCGAGGCGGCGGCCACATCGCGATCTCCTTACAAGAAGACTGCCGCGCAGACGCAGGGCGAACCCGACAAAGCCTTCACCGCGGCTGCAACTGTCTCCGAGGGATTGTACGGAGCTTCCTGCATCACTCACTGCTGCCTGGAAACTCACGGCATGGCATCGGAATGGCCCAGCGGCAACGACCCGGCGGCATCTCACGGTACCAGCCTGCTGGTTCACTGCTCCACGCAGAATCTTTCCGGCATCGCGCCACAAGTGGCCGAACCGATGGGCATTCCCGCAGGCAGCATCCGGGTGATGCAGCAGTATGTCGGTGGCGGCTTCGGCAGCAAGTTCTCGCCGGACCGATGGGGGATTGCGACGGCGCAGCTCTCCAAATCCGCTGGGGGCAAGCCGGTGAAGATCATGCTGGAGCGCGACGCCGAGCAGGAAGTTGCGGGGATGCGGCCGTCGGCATTTGCGCGCGTGAAGATTGCCGCGGACAAGAGCGGCAAGCTGGTCGCGTGGGAATCGCGTTCCTGGGGAACGGGTGGAATGGGCGGCGGCGGAACTCCTCCACTTCCCTATATCTTCGAAATTCCCAACCAGCGCAAGCAGAACATCGCCATCTCAACGAATCAAGGCAGCGCCCGCGCCTGGCGCGCGCCCAATCATCCGCAAGCTGCGGTCATCACCATGGGAGCGATCGAGGACCTCGCGGCGAAGATGAATATCGATCCACTCGATTTCATCACCCGCAACCTTGAGCTCGCCGGGCCGCGCGCGCCGATTTATCGCGATGAGTTGCCCATCGCGGCTGAGCTGATGCAGTGGAAGCAGAACTGGCATCCGCGCGGCGACAAGAGCGCTGGGCCGGTGAAGCGCGGACTTGGCCTGTCGATTCACACCTGGGGCGGTCGCGGCCACAACAGCGATTGCGACCTCACGATTCATCCCGACGGTTCCGTCGAGATCAAAATGGCGACGCAGGACCTCGGCACCGGCGCGCGCACCATCATCATCATCGTGGCCGCCGACGCGCTGGGCATCCCGATGGAGAACGTCAAGCTGCTGATTGGCGACAGCCGCTATCCGGTCTCCGGTGGGAGTGGCGGCAGCACGACCTCGGGCGGCGTGACTTCGTCAACCAGACGAGCAGCGGTCGACGCGCGCAATCAACTGTTCGCGAAAGTCGCGCCTGCGCTGAAGGCACAGCCGGAAGAACTTGAGGCGGTGAATGCGACGGTGCGCGTGAAGTCCGATCCCAGCCGTAGCCTGTCCTGGAAAGATGCCTGTGCGAAACTCGGTGCGATGCCCATGACCGTGCGCGGAAAGAATCCCGACAAGTCGAAGCCGCCTGACCTGACCAACAGCGGCGTCGGCGGCGTCCAGACGGCCGACGTTTCCGTCGACACGGAAACCGGCATCGTACGCGTGAACAAGATGGTCGCGGTGCAGGACTGCGGGCTGGTGGTGGATGTGAAGACTGCCGAGAGCCAAGTGATCGGCGCACTCATCATGGGAATCAGCTACGCGTTGTACGAGGAGAAGATCCTCGATCCCGTGACTGGCCGCATGTTGAATCCGAACATGGAGTTCTACCGCCTGGCCGGCATCGCCGACATCGGCGAACTGAAGGTGCACATGATGACCGGCAAAGGCTACGACGAGCGGTACGTCATTGGGCTGGCCGAGCCGCCCGTGGTCTCGCCCGGGCGGCGATTTCGAATGCGGTGGCTAATGCCATCGGCGTCCGCGTGCCGTTCTTGCCGCTGACCCCAGCGCGCGTGCTGGAAGCGCTGAAGGGCAAAGTCTCTTGAAGGGGCACGGCTTAGAGTCTGTGTGAGAACCAGGTTTGATCTTCGGCGGTGGAGTATGACTCACGAAAAAAGAACCCCGAAGGGGTGGAAGCGCAGTTAGGCCAGGACGGAGCGAAGCGGAGTCCTGGGTAGGGTGGGAAAAAGTAACCGAGTCCCGAAGGGACGGCACGATTCTCACGCACACACTTTGGCCGTGCCGAAAATTGAGCGAACAAATTGGCCTTTAGGCCCTGAGGGCTTGCTCCCTCCGCGGCTAAAGCCGGATTCATTAGTCCGCTTTACCGGCACGCCTGAAGGCGTGCCCTTTCAAGGCGGGCCGGTTTTCGCCGGGCTAGAGCTCGGCGCCTCCACCGCGAGCTGACAACTCCCACATTGTGGGATAGAAGAGCCGGCTATAGCGACGCAGGGACCGCAGAGAGTTTGCGGGTCCACATTGTAAGACCAGGGAGAAATTGATGCGAGCGTTTGAATATGTCAGCCCGGCCAGGTCGCGACCTTGCTTGGCCAGAATGCGGTTGCGCTGGAGATGAATGGCAACCGCGTGAAGAGTGCGCGTGTTGTTCTTGGCCAGGTTGCGCCCGTTCCCTGGGTGTCAACGAGGCAGCGCAGGAACTGGTCGGCAAGAGCATCACTCCCGAGACAGCGATGGCTGCTGCCAACGCCGCGCTTGCAGGCGCCAAGCCGCTCAGCCAGAACAAATACAAGATCACGCTGGCCAAAGTCGCGGTCAAACGCGCGATTATGAATTGCTTGCTAGTCGGCGGGGTTGTCGGAGGTGCCGCACAATGACGATGCTCAATCTCGACGCCGAACGTTTCGATACTACGCGCGAAGACCTTTGCCCCGCACTTCGCTGGAAGGGACAATTCATCGAAGCGGAACCCGATCCCACCGTGCCGCCGTCGAACGATGGACTGTTCTGGTGCATGCACACGCAGACCTGCATCGGCCCAGACGGCGAGCTGGCCGAGCCGGGAAACTGCTCATCGAAGCGGCGGACGTGTCACGGAACGGGGAAATGCGGGTGAGGGAGGCCGCTGTTCCCGGCTCGGCACTTAGCACTTAGCACTTAGCATTTGGCATTTAGTTTTGTGCTCGAGCTTCAGCGCATGAATCCCTCGTCAAGCTTCTTAGCCGGCAATTTCCCTATCGCGCTTTTGCTAACTGCCAAATGCCAAGTGCCCAGTGCAGGCGAAGAGCGAAGAGCCAAAAGCAAAGAGCGCGCCTCGGCCTTACCGCGTGTATTCCCTGATCTTCGCCGCCGCACCGGGATACTGCGCGATCAACTGCTCGCGATCTGCGTTTTCATAGTCGGCGTAATCGAAGCCCGGAGACATGGTTGTCCCCATCAGAGCCCACTTTCCGCCCGGCGCTAGGCGGCTTCCCTGCCACATATTTCCTCGCACCACCACCTGTGGCTGCTGACCGTTGAGCAGATCGGGGCCTAGCGTGATCGTCTGGGAACTGCCATCCGGCAGCAGTTGCAGCATGAGAACAGGATCGCCAAGATAGAAGTGGAAGACCTCGGTGCCGGGCAGGCGATGCAAGGCGGAAAAGGTTTCCGGAGTGATCATGTAGTAGATCGCGGTGCCAATGGAGCGCGAACCGCGGAATCCGTCCGGCAAGTATTCCGCCGAGACTACCCAGCGCGAGCGATAAGTTTCACGAAAGAATCCGCCCTCGATGGAGAGCGGTTTGAGTTGCATCAGTTGTATGACTTCATCGGCGGTCATGATCGCAACAGCGTATCATTCCTGCGACGCTGCCGCAGCCGCTAATCCACTTGATCAAGCAAGCTAGCGCTCCATGTTCGCCAGATAATCCATCAAGCTGGTGCCATTCCAGGCTGGAGGCGGCCTGCACCGTGGCAGCGCGAGACTCTTCGGCATTGGTCAGGTCGGTAACTGCGACGTCCATATCGATGCCGACGGTACTGTTCTGCTGCTGGGCAAGCTGAACGCTCTCGCTGTCGAGAAAGACCTGCGTGCCGACAATCTGGTCGACGGTGCTGCCGTAGAAGGTGCGCGCCGAAGTGAGCTGATCGTAGGCGCTACGCAACTGCGTAACCGCGTCACCGATGTCGTTGGTGGTGCCGTTGGATTCCAGCGCCGTAGTCAGGTCGTCCAGCGCCACGACGACGTTGGCGTCCGGGGAGGAAAACAACTGGCTGCCGGGATGGTTCACTGCTACCGATTGTTCCTGCGCCACCTCAACCGAGTTCACATCACCGTTGCCTTGATAGAAGACGCCGCCGGGAGCGGAGTTGTCCAACACATAAGGAGGCTTCGTGGTCTCCGTTCCACCAAAAACATAGCTGCCGTTGTAGCTGAGGTTGGCCACACTGAATACTTCCTGGGAGATGCCTTTGACCTGCTGCGCTATGGTGTTGCAGTTCTGCTGCGACAAGGTGCCGTTGGCACCCTCCGTGCCCAGAGAGTTGCCTGTTGCAGCGCGGTGACAACCGAATTCAAGGACGAATCCGCTGTCTGCAACTCCGAGGTGAGGCTGGTGATGCTGCGCAGATAATTAATATAGACGTCCACAATGTTGGTGCTCGTGTCGAACGACAGGTTCCACACGTGCTCGACGATCATGGCACGGGTGACTCTGCGTCCGGCATTGCGCATCAGGTGTCGAGCAGCGCAAACTCTTTCGATGTGAGCTCAATGCGCTTGCCGCCGCGTTCCACTTTGCGGGCCACGCGGTCGAGTTCCAGGTCGGCGACGCGCAGCACGGCTTCCACGGTTCGCGGCCCCCGCCGCAGCAAGGCCCGCACCCGCGCCGAGAGTTCGGTGAAAGAGAATGGCTTGGTCAGGCAATCATCGGCGCCGGTGTCGAGCGACTGCACCCTGTCCTCGATGCGGCTGCGCGGTCGGCACCAGCACCGGCAGCGAAGGCTTCTTGGGACGGACGCTGTTCAGCACCGCAATGCCGTCCAGCTTAGGCAGGTTCAGGTCAAGGACCACGAGGTCGTAGTCGCTTCCGAGCGCCATCTGCGGGGCCAGCTCGCCCTCGCCGGCAACATCGACTGCGTAGCGCTCGGCCTCCAGGCCCTTGCGAACGAAGCTGGCCAGGGGCGCGTCGTCTTCCACGACTAGAATACGCATCAGGGTAACTATCCTGTAGTTACCTTGATCTTGTTCCCGCCTTGATTACTTCGTCAATGACAACTTCCGATTGTGGGACCTTCCGTTCCAAATTGGGAAAGTCGCGAGGCTACGCCCTTGGCAGCGTGAGGATGCGGTAAAGCGGCAGGCACAGCAGCAGCGCAGACATCACCGCCAGTCCAACCCGCACGCCGTGCGTCTTGAAGCGCTGGCTGATGGCGGTCAACAGCAGCACGGTCGCCAGCATCACAGTTGCCTTCACGTAGTCATCGGAGTTCCGCCGAGCGACGTTGCCCTGCTCGAAAACTTTGGCGGCTTGTCCGTTGAGCTTGGCCGCCTCCTCTGCCTTGGCACTGTGGTATTCATGCATCAACTGCGGGCCGGCTGGAGCGTTGGGGTTATGCAGCGGATCGGTCTGTTTCCAACTCTTGAATGCGGGACGAATCTCAGGCAGCAGACGCCCCTCAAACAGCAGCGCCAGCTTGTCCTGGCCCTGGACCTGCGCTTTCAGCCACTCGGCCACAGTCAAGGCGTTGTACATGCGCTGCTCGTTGGCCGCGTCCGTCGCGCCCGCAGCCTGGATGCGTAGTGTGTCGGACACAGAGTAAAGTTCGGCTTGATGCCCGGTCCAGAGAGCGGCTTGATAACCGCTCCATGCGGTAGCAATGGCAACCACCGCGAGCACGATGGCCTCCACGATCTCCAGCATCTCGTGGGCGCGAGACTGCGGCGCCTCGTGGTGTTCGCTGAGGTGATGTGCCACTTCGACGTTGGAGCCGCCGGCGCTTTCAGGCATGGCACGTCCTCCCGGTCAGAGCAGCATCCAAGATAGCGACTGGACTCCATCTCAGCAAGCCTTTGCTCTACAATTGGCGTGTGCTCACCGACGAAGACAAGCAGTGGATTACCGAACGCCTGGAGAAGGTCGAAACCACTCTGCTGACCGAGTTTAACAAGTGCGCTTCGCCGGTCGAATTGCGGCAGCGGAGCGATGCAGCAGCTGTGCGGGCGCTCGCCGCGGCAGTTGAATCCCGTCCGCATCACCCCGACTAATCCCCAGTCCCTAGTCCCCTAGCCACTGACCACTAGCCACTACTCTTTCACCGTAATTCCCAGCGCCTTCATCTTCCGATACATGTGGCTGCGCTCCAGGCCCAGCACTTCGGCGGTGCGGCTGACGCTGCCGTGGTTCTCGTCCAGCTTCTTCAGGATGTAGTCGCGTTCATAAGCCGCGCGGGCCTGGTGCAGGCTGGAGAAATCGCCCATGGTGCGGCGTCCGCTCTCGCGATAGACCATCGTAGGCAGGTGCTTGCGCTCGAGCTTGCTGACCGCAGGATTCATGATCACGATGCGCTCGATCAGATTACGCAACTCACGCACATTGCCCGGCCACGAGTAGCGTATGAGGGCGTCGAGCGCGTCGTCGGAGATTTCTTTTGGGCGCTGTCTGTAGGTCTGCGAGAACTCCTTCAGAAAATAGCGCGCCAGCAGCGGAATGTCTTCCTTGCGTTCGCGCAGCGGCGGAACGTAGAAAGGAATCACGTTGAGGCGATAGAACAGGTCTTCGCGAAAGTTGCCCTTGGAAATTTCGTCTTCCAGGTCTTTGTTGGTGGCGGCGATCACCCGTGCGTCCACGGTGACTGACTCTTCTTCGCCGACGGGCGCGAACCGTCCCTCATCCAGTGTGCGCAAGACCTTCGACTGCGTCTTCAGGCTCATGTCGCCGACTTCGTCGAGAAACAGCGTTCCGCCGTCGGCCTTCTGAAACTTGCCTTCCTTGTCGGCGGTGGCCGCCGAAAATGCGCCCGCGCGATGGCCAAACAGTTCGCTCTCGATCAGATCTTCGGGGATCGCGGCGCAGTTGACCTCGACGAACATTGCATCCTTGCGCAGGCTCTGCGAGTGCAGCGCGCGCGCCGCCAATTCCTTGCCAACACCGGATTCGCCGTAGATCAGCACGCGTCCGTTGGTGGGAGCCATCAGCGCGATCTGCTGGCGCAGCGCCTTCAGGGGAATGCTGTCGCCCACGATCACGCTACGCGTCTGAAACTGCTTCTTGAATTCCAGGTTCTCGCTGCGCAGCCGCTTGGCCTCGATGGCATTCTTCAGGACGATCAGCGTGCGCTCGATGGAGAGCGGCTTCTCCAGGAAGTCGAAGGCGCCGAGTTTGGTGGCGCGCACCGCCGTCTCGATGTTGCCGTGGCCCGAGATCATGATCACCTCGGGATGGTCTTCGTGTTCCACCAGCTTTTCCAGGGTCTCCAGACCGTCGATGCCGGGCAGCCAGATATCGAGCAGGATGACGTCCGGCGACCTGTGGCGCAGGATCTCGATGCACTCCTCACCGCTGCCGGCGAGCAGGGTCTTGTAACCCTCATCCGCCAGCACGCCTTCCAGCGCGCTGCGGATCTGCGACTCGTCATCCACGATCAGAACAGTTTGCATGTTGATTTACGATTTTGAAGGGACGCAGCTTTAGCTGCGCCGTCGCCAGCCCTTTATTTTTTCATCACGAGCCGACTTTAGTCGGCGAGGGATCTGCTCTTCTGATTTTTAAGCAAACTGTTCAGCCGTGCCGGAATCCCGTTTGCAGATATGGGCTTCAGCCCTGGGCCACCGTGGCTAAAGCCACCTTACGCTCACATCCCGCATCGCCGGGCTGAAGCCCGGTGCTTCCACCGCCTAAGCTGTAACGGCTTCGACCCCGACTTCCTGCGCCACAGGCAACTCTACGATAAAACGCGCTCCGACGGGAGAGTTCTCTTCCACGCGAATGGAGCCATGATGATCTTCGATGATGCGGCCGACAATCGCAAGACCCAGACCCGTCCCGCGCCCCTTGGTAGAAAAATAAGGCAGAAAGAGTTTTTCCTTCACTTCGGGAGTGACGCCGTGTCCGGTGTCGGCGACAACGATTTCCACCGAGTCGCGTTCTTCCATCAGCGTGGTGGAAATCACGATCTCCTTCATCAACGAATCCTGCAAGGCCTCAGCCGCATTGTCCACCAGATTGGCGAGGGCGCGCTTCATGGCTTCGGGATCGGCCTGCACGGGCGGCAAATCTGACGCCAGGAATTTCTGGACGCGAATGCCATCAAGTCTGCCGTCGAACATCAGCAAGGCGTCATTGACAATGGCGTTGATGTCGGACGGTTGTGGTTTGGCGGCGGGAAAACGCGCCAGGGTAGAGAACTCGTCGACCAGCTTGCGTACCGTTTCCACCGAGGAACTGATGGTGACGGCGCACTGACGTATCACCCCCAGCGAAGATGCATCCGGAGGAGTTGGCCGCTCCAGGTGACGGCGGATTCGCTCCGCAGCCAGAGCAAGAGGGGTGAGCGGATTCTTGATTTCGTGCGCGATTCGCCGTGCCACCTCGCGCCACGCGGCCTGCTTCTGGGCGCGCAGCAGATCGGTCAGGTCCTCAAGCACCACCACGTAGCCCGTGCGCTGCCTGCCGTTGCGCGCGGTCTGCAAAGGCGGATCGAGCGAAGCCACCGTGACGGCCACATTCAGATTGACGCGGGGAGTGATCGTCTCAATCTGACTGGTCGTACTCCCCATGCGATCGGCCTTGCGCAGCATGTGCTCCAGATCGGCAACGGTTTCTGGCGGGAAAAGGTCGGACAACGTCTGGGCCGCGGCAGGAGGATCTTGATCCAGGCGCAGCAGCCGGCGCAGCGCGGCATTGGAATGAACGATGCGCCGCGAAGAATCGAGCGACAGCACTCCCGAGGGAACGCTCTCCAGAATCGTCTCAATGTGGCGGCTGCGTTGCTCCTGCTGTGCGTTCATCTCCGCCAGCTCGCGCCGCGAAGCTTCAATGCTGCTCCGGCTGGATTCCAGATCTCCGGCCATGCGATTGAACGACTCCACCAGCTTGCCGATTTCACTTCCTGCCTTGACGTCCACGCGATAATCAAGGCGGCCGCGGGAGATTTCCTGGGTGGCTTCCGCCAGCGCCACCAGCGGACGCGTCACCATCTTCGACAAGAACAGCGCCAGCCACGTCGAGGCGAACAGCACGCCTACGGTCAGCAATAACAGAAATCCCAGGTAAGTGCGCCGCAGTCTTCGCCGCTGCAGCCGCAGCTCGCGGTACTGTTCCTGGCTGCGCTCGATATCACGCAGTGTGCTGAGGTAGCTTTGTGGCAATGGCATGGCCACCAGAATCTGACCGTGGTCGCCGACGTGTTCCCGGCCCAGAACATACATCTGCCCCAGCACATCAAATGGTGTCGCCTGACTTTTGGCGGCGGCGGCCTGCGGCAAATGACGGCGGATTAAAGGCCAGGCTTCCGGGGCATGAAAACTGGCTTCGGCCTGATTGTCCACCAGTGCGAACGCGAATCCGCCCTGCAGCGTGATTTCGCTGCGGCGGAACTCGTCCATGATGAAAGTGAAATTGCCGGTGTGGAATGACTTCTGTGCATCTGGAGTCGCCGCAATCCGCTGCGCCTCGTCGCGCGCATTGGTCTGCGCGTATTCCGTCAGCAGCGAGGCGATCACGTTGGTGCGGTACTCCACATCTTCCGCCGGACGCGAGAACCACTTCTCCAGCGAGCGATTGAGCAGACCGTAAGAGAAAAGAAACAGAAAAATCACCGGGCCCAGCGACAGCAGTAATGCGCCCAGCACCATCTGGCTGCGGAAACGCGAGCCCAGCACGCCGGTCTTGCGCTCGGCATAAAGGCGCAGCAGGGTGCGAATCAGGACAAACGTCAGCGCAATGAACAGCAGGAAAATCAGCGCCGAAACCGCTGCGAAGATTATGGTCTCTTCGCTGGTGTCAGGTTGCAGAAACGTCAGCTTGAAAGTGGCTTGCGCCAGAATGACGGTGAACAAAAAGAAGATGGCGATCGACAGCGCGATGATCGCGGGGGTGCTGCTGCGTTTCTTATCCTGACGAGTTGGCGGGGTTACTGGCAAGGTCGCTCGCTAAGATTTCTGATGCGAATCACCCGCGCGGCTTGCGGCGGACCTTGATTCACAACGGAGCGTGATTACATTATAGCCGCGTTTCCTCTTGCACACTTACGAGAAGATATAGAAGGCGGGCCGAACCAAACTGCCGCATGGCCGGTTTTTGAATATTCCTAACAACAACTGAACAGCCTCGACCGATGGGGCTAAGCTCTTATCGGTTCGGCTGGCGGTTTCAACTGACTAACCAATACGATCAGCGGCACAGTCTGGCAACCTCGTATTGATCGGCTTGCCGCTGTGTAAGCTCTTGCCAATCATCCCGGTAGATCACTCCACCGCGATTCGCTTTCGATGTCTATAATCCTGTTGGAGGCGGCTCGCCCAGGACTGTACACTCCCCCGGAGAGGTCGTGGTAAGGCTATGGGATGCTTGAGTTGCAGGCCGCCATGACGTCTGAGACCGAGTCCTCCTAAACAAGAGGAAGAGAAAAATGCAACAGAATCCAGAAGCTACCAGACTTCAAGAAGCAAGCACATCCGAGACACTCAGACTCCAGGAGGTAAGCGTCGGCAAGAAGGCCTGGAGAAAGTGGGGACCCTACCTCAGCGAGCGGCAGTGGGGAACAGTTCGCGAGGACTATAGCCAGGATGGTAATGCCTGGGACTACTTCACTCATGACCAGGCGCGGTCCCGTGCCTACCATTGGGGTGAGGATGGTCTTGCCGGTGTCAGCGATGACCAGCAACTGCTGTGCTTTAGCGTGGCGCTGTGGAATGGGAAAGACCCCATCCTCAAGGAACGTTTATTCGGCCTGACCAACAGCGAGGCCAACCACGGCGAAGACGTCAAGGAATACTACTTCTACCTCGACAGCACGCCGACGCACTCTTACATGAAGTACCTGTACAAGTATCCGCAAGCAGCCTTTCCCTACAGCGACCTGATCGAGAAGAACAAGCAGCGTAATCGTAACGACATGGAGTATGAGTTGCTGGATACCGGTGTCTTCAACGGTGATCGCTACTTCGATGTCTTTGTGGAATATGCCAAGCAGTCGCCGGAGGACCTCCTCATTCAGATCAGCGCGAGTAATCGCGGGCCTGAGCCGGCCACTTTGCATGTCCTCCCGACCCTGTGGTTTCGCAATAACTGGACATGGTGGCCCGGTACCCCCAAGCCGTCCCTGAAGCAGGTCTCCGGCAAGAAAGGCGCACAGGCGGTTGCAGCCTCGCAGGCCGATCTGGGAGAGCGCTATCTGTACTGCGAGGGAGATGTGCCGCTGCTGTTTACGGAGAATGAGACCAACAACCAGCGGATCTTCGGCACGCCCAACACCACTCCGTACGTGAAAGACGGGATCAACAATTACGTGGTTCTGGGAGATCAAAGCGCGGTAAACTCGAAGAAAACGGGAACGAAATCGGCGGCACTCTATCAGTTCAATGTGGGTGCAGGAAAGACGGCCACCATCCGTCTGCGACTAACCGATCTGGCGCCTACCGCCAAGGGCGATCCCTTCAAAGGCTTTGCTGAGATCATGCAGACCCGTCAGCAGGAGGCAGATGAGTTCTACAAATCCATAACTCCGTCACGTGTTACCGAAGACGAAGCCCTGGTCATGCGCCAGGCGCTGGCCGGGATGCTGTGGAGCAAGCAATATTTCTTCTTCGACGTCGACCTGTGGCTGACAGAACATGGGCAGGATCCGCTGAAGCCCGGCGGACGCTTCATGCGTAACCGCGACTGGTTCCACATGGTGAATCAGCACATCATCTCGATGCCGGACAAGTGGGAGTATCCCTGGTATGCCGCGTGGGACCTCGCTTTCCACACCATCGCGCTCTCCACCGTCGATCCTGATTTCTCCAAAGAACAGCTCGACCTGATGCTGCAGGAGTTTTTTATCCATCCGACCGGCCAGATTCCCGCGTACGAGTGGAACTTCAGCGACGTCAATCCACCCGTACACGCCTGGGCCACGATCTTTCTGTACCGGACGGAACAAGCCCTGCATGGCAAGGGCGACATCGAGTTCCTCAAGCGCTCGTTTGCCAAGCTGATGCTGAACTTCAGTTGGTGGATCAACCGCAAAGACCGCTTTGGCAATAACCTCTTTGAAGGCGGATTCCTCGGGCTGGACAACATCGGCGTCTTCGACCGCAGCGCGGCGCTGCCGACCGGTGGAAGCCTGGAGCAGGCCGATGGCACTGCGTGGGTTGCCATGTTCTCTCAGAACATGTTGGAGATCGCCATCGAGTTGGCGGCCCACGATCCTTTTTATCAAGACATGGCCATGAAGTTTGCTGACCACTTCCTTTGGATTGCCCATGCCATGAACCAGACGGGGCCTGAAGGTATGTGGGACGAAGAGGATGGTTTCTACTACGACGTCCTGAGGCTCCCGGACGGCAGCGCCAGGCGGCTTAAGGTGCGCTCTATGGTGGGCCTGCTGCCCCTGTGTGCTACCACCGTGATCGAGCCATGGCAGCGCGAACGGGCGCCGCGGACCCTGAAGGTCCTGCAAGAACGCTTGCAGCGCATGCCCGAACTGCGCAACAGCATCCATCCCACCGGAATAGGACATTTAGGATACGCCGAACGTGGCATTGCAGCGCTGGTGAATCCGGACAGGTTACGCCGGATTCTATCGCGCATGCTCGACGAGAACGAATTCCTCAGTCCTTACGGCATCCGGGCGCTCTCACGCTACCATGCCGACCACCCCTATGTCGTCAATGTGGAGGGTCAGGAATTTCGGGTCAGCTATCTCCCGGCTGAGTCTGACACCGGCATGTTCGGTGGAAACTCCAATTGGCGCGGGCCCATTTGGATGCCGGTAAACGCGTTGCTGATCCGCGCCCTGATGTCGTTCTATCTCTATTACGGCGACAACTTCAAAATCGAATGTCCCACCGGCTCGGGCAAATTGATGAACTTGTTCGAGGTAGCCCACGAAATAGCCAACCGGCTGGAACGGATTTTTCTGCGGGACAAATCCGGCCGGCGACCGGTGTACGGGGGAACGGAGAAGTTCCAGACCGATCCTCAATGGAAGGATTACATCCTGTTCTATGAATACTTCCACGGCGATAACGGCGCGGGTCTGGGGGCCAGCCATCAGACGGGATGGACCGGCATAGTCGCGAAGCTGATCGAGATTTTCGGCCGTATCGACGCGCAGCAGCTTCTGGGTGCCGGCAAAGCAGGCGGCTTTGCGAAGGGCGAATCCGCCAGGTGATAACCGCGTCGCGGTTTGCCGCGCCGACGAAGGTTATTAGGATCTACTCCAAAGGTTGGGCAACACCGCAATGAAACTGCTCTTGCCCGCCTCGGTTTTCGTCTTGATGGTGTCCGTCGGCATGAGTCTGCGATGGCGGGAGCTGGTGGCGAACTGGCGACGGCTGACCTGGAACGCCTGGCTGCGGCTGTTGCTGGCGACGTTCATCGTGCCGCCGGCTGTTGCTCTGCTGCTGGCGCGAATCCTGCCGCTCAATCTATCGGAGACCGCCGGGCTGTTCATGGTGGCAGCTGCGCCGGGCGCCCCTCTGCTCACCCGCAACCTTGCCCGGCGCGGATTTGACATGCATCTGGCGGCGAGTTATCAGGTGTGGGGCGCGGTCATGACGCCGATCATGATCCCTCTTCTGGTGGCGGGAGCTGCCAAGCTGTACGCGCGCGACATCTGGATTCCGCCGCTGGCGCTGGTCGTTCAGGTCGTGGAAAAGGAATTTGTGCCGCTGCTGGTGGGCATGGCGCTGGCACACTTCACGCCCGTATTCTCGAAAAAGGCGCAGGGTGTCTTGAACATTCTTGGCAATTGCACACTTACTTTAGTGTTTGTGGTTTTGCTTTGGAAAATGGGCCCGGAGCTAAGAAGAGTGACTCCGTGGGTTGTGCTGGCGGCGGTGTTGCTGTTGGCGTCGTCGATCGCGGCGATGCGCCTGCTGATGGGTGATGACCGAATCGCGGCACGCACTCTGGCGGTCAGCAACGCCAATCGCCATGTGGGCCTGGCGCTACTGTTGTCGGGACAATATATTCACAGCCGCGACGCGCTGCCGACGGTTGCCTCCTACGCCATTATCGTTGCGCTGCTGATGCTGCTGGCGCCGAAGCTCTTCCGGCAAAGGGAGCCGACACCGCCCGTGGTGACCGCGTAGTCGGCGAACGCTGATAGCCGGGACCTCGAAGCCGGAGCCGGGGCAAGAATGGGTTATAAATAGCGACATGGCGTTACCACTTATCGACGACCAGACTACCAAAGCATGTGTCCGGAGTAAGAACACCCCTTCCCAGTAACGTGTCTTTCTCTTGTATAAGCAGCAAAACATCCGGGGAGTTATGCGAGTACCTGCATAGTTCCGCACCAACGGCCCGATAAGCTCTTGCCGCCGGATATGGTGGGACATTAAGCTCACCGATCGACCAATCCTGAATTCTGAGGACGTTCTTAGCGCCAGGCTGCGTTGTCACATATCTCTGGACGCGCCTAGGAAGCTCGCTCTTGACGGTAGTGCTTAATAAGACATTCGCCATAGGCACATTTCCGGAATAGAGCGATGCGGACAGGTAGGAATCCCACCAGCCGAAGAAACTAAGAAACGGCAGCACTCCAAAGAGCACAAGGACGACTTTCTGGAAGCGAATAAGGTTTTGCCATACCACCTCTCTAAATGGGAAGTCTGTTTTCCAAAATAGCAGTAAGAGGAAGGCGATCATGGCGATATTCCAGGGCCAGACAACAGAATTCCACTGATATACGACCGCACAACTGTACAGGATAAACAAATGCATAAGGATGCCGCCAACAACTGCCAGGTTCCGGTATCTTCGGGTAAGCAGCCCGATTCCAATACTTGCCTCGGTACAAGCAGCAAACCAACCAAACGCATGGAATATCTGCAAACGGTGAGGCGTCGTTCCGAGCAGCAATGGCGCCCCAAGGGCAAAACGGGGATTCAACTTCTGCAGTCCGCTATAGATATAAGTGGTTCCAATTATCAATCGGCAGATATTGAGGGTATTCTCCCGGCCCCGGATGTCATCAGGTCTCCAAGAGAAACACGCCAACGCCAATAACATGAAAAGATACAAGTAAGCCCAAGGCTGCCAGCGGTTTTGATCGAGCAAACCGAGGAACAACAGCAGACATGCGAAACTAAAGATATAAATTCGGGGCTTTGAAGCTACCTCGACCAGGGCAAGCAGCAAGAACAACCCAGCAAAACAGATGTAATCCAGCGGAAACGAAATACGCGGCAGGTGGTGCAATATCGGAATAAGAGGATAGAAGCGAGAGCTGATCCACAATCGGGGCGAAAGCAGGAAACCAGCTGCAAACCCCAGGACGATGGCTGTCTTTGTATAGCCAATTCTCTTGGAAGGATCAATGGAGGCATTTCTGATTGCACCGCAGAACCTGTGAGACTGGAAACGCCATTTTAGCTTCCAGGAGTTCTCATGGAGAGGTGCGTTCGCGGTTGTCATATTCTGAGTGCACGCCAGGCCGCAGAAAGCCCGCCGGAACTCTCTTTCAGTCCACGGCCCGCACAGTATATATCCGCTGAGAAATTCCAGGGCCAGTTGCTTTGGAGGACGCTCGCGGAACTGATGCCGCTTAAGCGTCTTGACGAAGAGCCGCAGCGCCGCTGCGGAGGGAACTCCAGCGTCGCGACGACTCTGAGATCGCCACTGGTAAGTACCTGGGCGACGCTGCTCATTAGTGGCTTTCTGATGCGGAGGGGGCCCAAGACTTGAATGGCGTGTTTGACGATCCGCTTTCAGGTGAAGACCCAGTCGGGTTGCGCGGAGGGATGTAATAAAGGGACAGCGGACCGAGACGCTCCGTCGGCGCCATCTGGTCATACCAGGGCACGACTCCGGTTACTCCATTCAGCGTCTCCGACCGGAGGGCCTTGTCCACTGTGGGGCAGATCACGTTCCAGCCCGGGGAGGGAACGCGTGGATCCACGCCTCGGATTTGCGGCAGGCCATACCAGGCTTGCATGTACTGGTAATTCTGCACCCCTTCCATGCAGGCCAACGAGAACTTCTTGACCTCAAGCTGATGCAAGCGCCTGGATAGCGAGATCAGCTCCTGTCCCCAATCATAGTTGGAATCCACCAGGACATTTTCCGGATGCCGGCCAGCAAAGCCGTTGAAGTAGGCCAGGTAGTCGGGATGATGGACCGCAACCGACACGATCATCCATGCCACCAGGGCCGCCGCCGTCAGACCTGCGATAAGGTTGGTGCGAATCGCTTGCAGCAGTTGCACCAAGCCGAGGGCGGCGATTATAGAAAGACCAACGTAGATGGGCTCGATGTGGCGAAGACCGATATCGATGGGACCAGTCATGGCCGGCAGAAGAATCGCAACGCAGAACGCCAAGGGAAGCAGATAGGCCGGTCGAGCGCGCTCTCTAAGGCAAACGTAAACTCCCATCGCTGACATGATCAGGAAGGCAATTGGCAGCTTTACCAGTAGCGCGATAGGATAGTAATACCACCATCCGTACCTCCCGGTCTCGCCGAGCAGGAAGGCGGAATGCCCTCGGCGCACATGCTCTCTAACGACTCTCAGACCGGCGAAAAACTCCGGCGCGGGCAGGATGAAGATTTTGTCGTGCACTAACCGCACCGCGCCAAAGGAAAACAGATACGCGGCCCACACCAGCAGCATAGTTGTAGCGGCTGCCAGTAGAAATGTTCCAGCATGCTGTCTGGTCAATTGCCGTAATTCTTGCCAGCCTGGACGGCGCACGAACCAATAGCACGCCAGAGCCAAAACAGCCGCTAAGGGCACGTAGCCCAGTGCGCTGAACTTGGACAAGACAGCCAAAGCAGTACATGCTCCCAATAGCAGCGCCCGTAACCACGTGGGCTTCTCGGCCCACAGAATCGTTGCCAGGAAAGCCGCTCCTACACTGGCGCCCAACGCCATATCGGTTGTGTGCAAGCCGGCATCCGCCAGAGTTGTCGGTAATAAAGTGAACAGGCCAACCGCAATCACCGCGACCGGTTTGCCGAACGCGCGCCCTGACCAACACCCGACTACCACGCAAGCCAGCAAGAAGAAGGGCAGAGTGCCTAATCGGAGCAGGAATACAGTACGGTGATAATTGCCCGAGAGGGCGATTATTGCCACAGCCTCCTGCCACGCATCGGAGCGTTCGACGGGCCGTGCCCCCAGGAGCAGGTAAGGTCCGAGCGCTTGCGCCGCTCGAGCCACAGGAGGGTTCTCTAAATCCTGCACGAAACTGTGCTTCCCCAAATACTCGATAGCACAAGCAAAATGAAAGGGCTCATCGGTGGTAAGGCTCAGCTCACTGTAGGTGGAAATGATGCGGGCACAAGCGACTGCCACCATGAACACACACACAAGGAGACAGTACTTGTCGAGATAAGGAGCAATGATCTTGTCCCATAAATTCGCAGGCGAGTACCCGCTTGCAGGCATGGGCCCATCCTGCGCGCGATTTGATGTCTGGCTCAGCACCGGTTCACCGCACTGCGGCGGTGCGTTGCCCACCGCCGCGAGGCTCCGAACTGCGGAAATCACGGAGCGTCAGGGTACCGTTTGTCGAATCACAACCTCTACTGCTGCGGTGGACGCATGCCCTGCATCATGCCTCCCATGTCCATCTTTTGATAGCCGGAAGGAATCTCGAAGAGGCTGGCGGAAGGCTCGCCTTCCTTGATGTTGGTCAACTCCCAGGACGAGTCCTCGGAAACCGTCTTGATGGGAAAATGGACCTTCTGGTCGATCCAGATGTTGCTGACCTTGCCGTTCTTATCGGTGATCTGCCAGTGATCGCAACTGCGGCCGTTCACCTGATCGGTGCCGAGATTCTTACAGGTCGATCCCTCCATATTGGCACAGGGATTATGGGGATCGGCGAGCGGTTTGATGCTGGGTCCCATGCCCGCGCGCCGTCCCTGCATCTGGTCAGCCTTGAACTCCATATACATATGCTGTTCCGGCATCAGGGTGTCGTTCGTCTTGGTGGCAAAGTTGGTGATCATGATCACCCCGCCGCCTGGGCGGCCCTCCATGCCCGTCATGTCCATGCGCATGTGTTCGTGGGCCATGTAAATCTTGCCGGTCGCCTCACGCGTCGCACCACCCTTACCGTGGGTCGAGGTGAATTGCATGTCGGCGGTAAACGGTGTCATTTGCGGGGGCATTTGTGCTGCCGCCCATGGCAACAACAGCAGAAAGGCGACTACGGTTGCGGGGATCGCGCTGATTCGCAGTTTCACTAGTCTCTCCTTGTACGGGTTCGGTTGGACCACGGAACGAAGCCGGCAACAGTGTACGACGAAAATCGGCATCTATGGGCGAAAACTGGAGCCAACGAAGGCGACTTTCTTCTGCCGCGCAGAACAGCAGTGGATGAGCCAGTGCAGTTGGACTATAGTTTTAACGACAGTATCTGTGGGACGACTCGCCCCGAAGGCAAGGCTAAGGAGACAAGCTTCATGGGCGCTACCGGCATTTGGTTGCGCAAATCCGAAAACCCCTCCACCGGCGACCCGCTGGTTCTGGTCGTAGTAGAAGGTACCGACCGGCGCACCGTCGTGCTGGACCACTTTCCCTTCACCATCGGCCGCCGCACCGACCGCGATATGGTGATGGCCGATCCCCGGGTCTCGCGGGAGCATGCTCACTTCATCCGCGAGCCCGATGGGACCTTCATCGTCGATCAGGGCAGCCGCCACGGCACGTTTGTCAACGGAGAGCGGATCAACCGGCGCAAGCTGGGCCGCAACGATCGCATCGAGTTCGGAGTGCAGGGCGCGGCTTACGTCCTGTTCAGCCCCGACCGCTCGCCCTCCAGCGCGGCGCAGCAGTTCTTGAGCCAGTTCTCCACCTGGAAGCCGGCGAGCGGGGCTGGCTCTGACCTGGAGATGCTCAGCGTCTTCCTGGAAGCAGCGCGCAAGCTGAACACCAGTGGCGTCCTGGATGACGTCCTGCAAACCTTGCTGGAAGCAGCACTGCGCCTCACCCACGCCGAGCGAGGATTTGTCTTCCTCCGCCAGAGCGATGGCGAACTTCTCCTGGCCGCAGGCCGTGACAAGACCGGCGAAAGCATCACCGATGACAGCACCATCTCGCGCTCGGTCTTGCGCGACGCCGCCAACAGCGCGTCGGAATTTCTCGTCACCGACACCGACGACACCGGTAAGCTGGCCGGCCGTGAGAGCGTGGTTGCGCACAATCTCCACAGCGTCATCTGTATTCCGTTGCGCAGGACCGTCATCAAGGACAAGGCCAAAGATGACACCAAGGGAGGTCCGCATGTGCAGGGCGTCTTGTATCTGGACGCCCAGTTCCTTTCGGGCAAGCTCTCCTCGGTAAGCCACGACATTCTGCGCACGATTGCCAACGGCGCCGCAACCCTGGTGGAGAATGCCTCGCTGGTGCAGTCCGAGGACGCGGCCAAGCGCTACCGCCAGGAGTTGGCCATCGCCGCCGAGATCCAGCAGCGATTGATGACCGTGACCGTTCCCGACGTGCCTTTCGCAAAAGTGAATGCGGTCAGCTATGCCTGCAAGGATATCGGGGGTGACTTCTTCGATCTGGTGTACACCGACAAGGGATTGACCCTGATCGTCGCCGATGTTTCCGGCAAGGGCGTCTCCGCGGCGGTGGTCGCTTCCATCCTGCAAGGCATGTTGTATTCGCAATTGGCCCTCGACTTGCCGCTGCCGGAGATGATGGCGGCGGTCAATCGTTTTCTGTGCGAGAAGGTCGGCGGCCAGAAATATGCCACGCTAGTGGTCGCACGCCTAACGAGTAATGGTGAATTGGAGCTGATGAACTGCGGACATGTGCCCCCATTGCTGGTCTCGGGAGGTCAGATCACCAAGCTGGAAGAGGGCAATCTGCCCGTCGGGCTGGTTCCCGGGGCGGAGTTTCAGGCGACGCGCCACCACTTGGGCAACGACGACCGCCTGCTGCTGGTCACCGATGGCGTTACCGAGGCCGAGGACGCGAGCGGCGAATTTTTCGGATCGGAGCGGCTGGAGACCTGCTGCCACCTGGGGCTCGTCGCCATTGAACAGGCGGTGACCAAGTTTCGTGGCGGCACAGCCCTGACTGACGACTTCACCATTACGGAGATGATCTTCCGCGGCGGGAATTGAACGCGGTATCCGGACCAAGGGTCTGCAGGGTTTGGTAGTGCCGACCTTCAGGTCGGCGTTAGGCTGGAACCCGGAAGCCGGACGCGGGCCTGAAGGCCCGCACTACCCCAACACAGCGGCCTTCCCAATTTTGCACTGGCATGACTCTTTTGGGTCATGCCGGTCGCCGGAAAGCCTTGGCTGTTCCTCACTTCTGTGTTGTAATAACCTATTGATCTTTGTAGCCGCTCTACTACAGGATATGCTTTTGTCGCCATTCTTAAGCGTCTGGTCGCCGGGCCGAGTCCAGCTGCAATTCGTGTCGAATGTTCCTCAGCGCCGGCTGGGGTATGCCCTTGTTCTGTTCGCGATAGCGCTGACCGCGAGCCTTCCGGCTATGGCAGTCACGCGTGCCGTGAGCCATGCCAAGGTGCACCACGGCCATGCCGTGCTGCGGACGGCAGCCTTCCTCCCCACACACCGTGGTCACTACCAGGTGGGATTGGGCAGATGGACTCCCATGTTCCCCGGCTCCCACGACATGCTGGTGCGCGAGAACGAAGAGCTGGACCGGCTGCAATTGCCGCGCATCGCCGACGAGTATGAGCTCACACGTTACGAGCTTGCCCAGGAGCTGGTGCCCGTCTCCGAAACCGATGCCCTCAAATTCGCTCCCGATCTGGCCGAAAACCGGCACTATTGCCGCCCCTGGACGCGCGAATTCCTCCAGGATTTCAGCGCCGCCTATTACGACCAGTTCCACTCCTCCATTCTGATTACCTCGATGGTCCGCACGGTCGAGCAGCAGCACCGCCTGCGCCGCTGGAATCGCTTCGCCGCGCCGGAATTCGGCGACACCGCTTCTACCCATCTCACCGGCGTCACCTTTGACATGTCACGCCGCGGGCTGACCTACGAGCAGTACGAATGGATCCGCAGCTACCTGCTGCCGCTGCAGGCGCAGGGCATGGTCGATCCCATCGAGGAGCGGCAGCCGGTCCTGCACGTGGTCGTCTACGAGAAGTACACTGGCCGGAACGACTTGAAGAACGCCTGGTCCGAGGCCAACGAACCCACCGAAATGAATCCCTATGGCGGCTCCGCCAACGGAAACCTGCCGTAAATCTCGTTTCTTGCCTGTGGATCATCGGATCTATAGCTCATCTGTCGTCCTGTCGGATCTAAATGTCGTCTGTAATCCTGAGCGAGTCCGCCGCGGCGGACGAGTCGAAGCACCTCTATGAGCACAGGTGCCGGCGTCGCGGACTTGCTCTACAATCGCGCTCAGCATGACCTCGGAGCAGCGCACCATTTTTCATGTTGATATGGACGCCTTCTTCGTCTCGGTGGAGGAGCTCTTCGATCCGTCGTTGAAGGGCAAGCCGGTCGTGGTCGGCGGGCGTCCCAACGAGCGCGGAGTGGTATCGGCTGCGTCCTACGCCGCGCGGAAGTTTGGCGTGCATTCCGCGATGCCCTTGCGCACCGCAGCCAAGCTCTGCCCTCAAGCCATCTTCGTCGACGGACATCCCGACCGCTATCGCGACTATTCCGCCAAAGTTTACGAAGTCCTGAACCGTTTCTCGCCCAAGCTGGAGATGGTTTCCATCGACGAGGCCTACGTCGACATGACCGGCACCGAGCGCCTGCATGGCCCGCCGATGCGCGCCGCTCACGCGCTTCACATGGCGATGAAGAACGCGACGCAGCTCAATTGCTCGATCGGGATTGGCACCTCGCGGCTGGTAGCCAAAGTTTGCTCGGACCAGGCTAAGCCCAATGGCGTGCTCTGGATCGTGCCCGGCGGCGAGGTCGATTTTCTCGCGCCGCTCGACGTGCGCAAGATCCCCGGCGTCGGCGGGGTGATGGAGAAGCGCCTGCACGAACAAGGCATCCACAAGGTGGGCGATCTGGCGTCGCGCGACGAGCGCTGGCTGGAACGGAATTTCGGCGCCCTCGGACTCGCGCTCTCCGGCAAAGCGCGTGGCCTAGATGCGGGCGCGTGGTTCGACGCCGACATCGGCGCCGACGAAGGACCGCGCTCCATCAGCCACGAGCACACCTTCTCGCACGACACCAGCGATGCGCAACAGTTGGAATCAACGTTGGCGCGCCTGTCGGAGATGGTGTGCCGCCGCCTGCGCGAGCAGAAACTGCATGCCCGCACTCTGCAATTGAAGCTGCGCAATACCGCCTTCCATACCATCACTCGCGCTCATACCTTTGAGCAGCCGACCTCGGTCGACTCCGAAGTGCTGGCCGCGATTCGTCAGCTCTTTCGCGCCAACTGGAAGGGCGATGCGATTCGGCTGCTGGGGGTTCACGCGTCGCACTTCGAAGATGAGAGCGAGCAGATCGGCCTTGTCGGGCACCGCGCGCACGAAAAGTGGAACCAGGCGCTCTCTGCCGCCGACCGCCTGCGCGAGAAGTACGGCGAGAACGCCATCTCGCTCGCCACGGGCATGAAAGCCCGCTTCCGCGAACGTACCCATGAGAACCCGGCAGGCCTGCCGGGGAAGAAGAAGCCGTCATAACAAAGCGCGGACGCTTAGTGTGCTATCCGAGGAGGATCGCGCTCCATTCGCTGGGTGTGTGCTGATAGACGTGGGCGATGTGAGCGGAGGCCATGCCGAGCACGTAGCCACGATTTATTTCGATCCTGATGGAATCGTGCTTCTGTGCACTAGGGTCATGTTGCAGGATTAACCCCGCAACTTTCCTGGCGAGCGCTGGCTCATCATCCGAATTTCCTGACCAGTAGACATTTATGACCAGAACCGTGCTCTTCTGCTCATCAGCGTGTCCGACCGAGTCTTGCGCTCTTGCGGCTTCAACCCCTTCCAAGCCTTCAATCAGTCGCACATCCTCGAGCAACTGCCCATAGGTAGATAACTGCGCAGAAGTACCCCACTTCGTTACCTTGCTATTCACCACTCCTGCAGCAATGGACAACACAACCAGTAGAGAGCCTAGAATCACCCAATGCATCGTCCATATCGGCTGTGTTCTTAGCGGGCCGACGATGTCCGCATCAGCGACATAGCTACCGGCAACGAGATCATGAACTCCCTGTCGGGTGCGCCGGTTGAAAAGCATCAGATAAAACGTAGCGCCTCCCAGACCAGAGATAATCAAGAACGCCATCGTGGAAACTGCCCACGGCGTCCGGGTGACCGGAAACGTGGCCTCGCTCAGAAAATAAGGAACTCCGAATACCGCATATCGCCCCAGCGCTTTGGAGAACGGAATCGTTGCCCCGGACTTGTCAACCACCTGAAGGTGCATCAGCCGCTTTCCTAGCGTTTGGCCGTTGCCAATGCAGCTGTCTAGAATCGCGAAATAAGGGAGAGCCAGAAAAAGCCAACCAGAGGCCCCCAGTTGCCCAAACGAGAAAACGACTCGAAGAAGAGGAAAGCGATCAGGTTTCCGGCAATAGCAAGGACTATCCCATCAAGAATGAACGCGACGACCCTTCGCCAGAGCGAACCCACTGCTCGCTCCGGTTGAAAGATATCAGTTGCCGGGAGGGGGCCATCACATATGGGCGGTGTGAGAATACCCATGTAATTCCCTCTTGAAAACTGTGAACGGGTCAATTTTCGCAAATTAACCATCGCGCAACAAGGAAGAGAACAATAGCTACGCCGTCACGCTGCAACGTGAGGCATCGCACATCCAGATTTGCCGGAACAGAATACAGAATATGGATGTAAGTAGCGCGATGCTTCGCCGACCCTCTGGAGACTCCACCGTGACCGGGACCCTGATTATTGGTTATGGAAATCTGTTACGCGGTGATGATGCCGCGGGATGTCACGTCGCCCACGAACTGGAACAACATTACCGTGACGATCCCGGGGTGGAAGTAATCGCCACCCAGCAACTCACGCCGGAAATGGCGGAAGACGTTTCCCGCTGCGGCTTCGTGCTGTTTCTCGACGCCTCGTCGGCAGACGAGCCAGGGACGATTCGCCAAACCCGCGTCTGGCCTGGAAACGGTCCCGGCGGATTCACCCACCAGTTGACTCCGTCCTCTCTGCTGTCGGCCGCGCAGCAGCTTTACGGCGATACGCCGGAAGCGATCTGCATCACGCTTGAGGGCTGGTCGTTCGAAGTTGGCAATAAACTCTCCGGCGGCGCAAGGCTTCGCTTGCCAGAGTTCGTTCGTCAGGCACAGGAGGTGGTGGAAAGTTATCGTCAGCGGAAATCGCGGGCAGACCAGATCCTGCAATCGCAATAGCGTCCGGGGATTTCGCCGGCCAACTTCTTACGCGCCGACCAATTTCTCCAAAACCGACTTGTTGCGGATGGTGAGAGTTGAACCTTTGAGGACGGCGACTTGGCGCTTGCGGAAGTCCGCAAGGACGCGCGTCACGGTCTCGCGTGAGGTGCCGATGATCTGCGCGATCTCTTCATGCGTCAGCGCCAGCTTCACCTTGGGTTCCGGTTGGTCGTGGCTGGTTGCGGTCCACTCCAGTAGCAGCCGGGCCAGGCGCTCCGGGGCGGAATGCGAAAGCCCCAGGCTGCGAATCTGCTGATAGGCGCTCTGACAATCTTTGCTCAGGTGTTGAGCGGCCTTCAGGCACGCGTCGCCATGTTTCTGCAGGAAGTTCAGGAAGTCGTCACGCTTGACGAAATTCAACTGGCAGGGCTGGCCGGTCTCCGCCGTGATCTCGTAGGGTGTGCCGGAAACC
>Ga0181523_10000312_pt1 | contig 53926 bp, 45 predicted proteins | sample PEATcosm2014_Bin_43_FD_119752 | JGI IMG/M metagenome (GOLD analysis project Ga0181523, IMG submission 119752) | Peatland microbial communities from MTU Mesocosm Facility, Houghton, MI, USA - PEATcosm2014_Bin05_30_metaG | ecosystem: Environmental > Terrestrial > Soil > Wetlands > Peat | place... | reverse complement strand
GTACAGATCAGCGTCACAGACTACTGCAAGAGCATCGATTTCTATGACGGAGTCCTTGGTCGCACCCGCGATGATCAGCGGGATTGCCCTCCACCTGGCCAAGTAGACAAATATCTCAGCATTACGTTTCATATTCCTAGTGGGCAAGATCTGAGCCTCGAATCGCACGGCAAACCGAATCCATACAAGCTAGTGAACAACTTCGATTTCGTTATCGACGACGCTTCCGCATTGCTGCAATACCTTAAGTCACAAGGAGTCGAAGCGAATTACGCGGACCATTACGGCACCCGTGTCATGGCACAAGATCCAGAGGGACATCGCATCACATTCATCGAATACAAGGGGCCGACTAGGCAAGACCAACATTCAATGCTAACCGGTGAGCCGCGGCGAATCATTCACGTGGGATTTATCGTGTGGAACCAGACGGCGATGGAACACTTCTACAAAGATATTTTGGGATTTCACGTCTATTGGCGTGGTGGCATGAAGGATGGTCAGACTGACTGGGTGGACTTGCAAGTCCCCGACGGCACCGACTGGATTGAGTTTATGCTCAACGTTCCTCCAGACGCGGACGAGCACACTCTCGGCGTCATGAACCACGTCGCCATTGGCGTTTCCGACGTCCGGGCGGCTGCCAACCAACTGGAGAAAGCTGGCGTCAAACTAGCTGAGCCTCCCCAAATCGGCCGCGATGGCAAGTGGCAGCTCAATCTCTATGACCCCGACTTTACCAGGGTGGAAATAATGGAATTTGCACCAGTCGAAAAACCTTGCTGCTCCGAGTACACTGGTCCCCACCCGAAGCCATGATCTCGCAGACCGTCCATGCTCTCGCACACAATCTCGAATTCCGTCATCCCGAACGGAGTCTGCGGAGTGAGGGATCCCTCTGTTCGAGGGTTTCCAGTAAAGTGAACCACCTCGTTTTTCGCTTGCTCCTCGCCGCCCTCATTTTCTTTTCTTGGACGCCCTTTCCCGCCACGCGCGCCCAAAATCTGGATAAGCCCCTTATCAACGTGGACGAGGAAGTCACGGCCTTCGCCTACGCGCCCGATGGCCGCATCGCTTTCTCCGTCCGCCACATGTACAAATCCAAAAAGTACGACTACCAGCGCGACGATATCTTCGTCTTGGACACCAACGGCAAGCGCCGTCGTCTTTTCACCGGAGAGAAATTCACCCTCGGCGACAAGCCTTTCACCTATCTCGTCGAGTCCTTCACGTGGTCACCCAACGGCCGCATCCTCGCCGTGCAACTCTTCACCATCACCGCCGATCCCGACGGAGGCCGAGGCGATGAGGCCCGCGCCCTTCTTCTGCTCGACGATTCCGGCCACGAAATCCGCCCCGTTAAGAATGAGCCCCTCGTCATGAACGCTGAAAATCCTCTTTGGCTCCGCGACAACACCACCCTCGTCTATATGACGGAGGAGGTCGCTCCACGCGCCCTTTTCTCCATGCAATATCTCAACATTTCCACTGGCCCAGCGGGAAAAGCTTTCGAGGGCCGCACCTTCGTCAACGCTGTCCGCATTCCCGGAAGCAATTCCGCCATCGCCGTCGAACGCAATCGCAGTCTGGATGGTCCTCCGCGGCTCCAGCGCTTGGAACTCCTTTCTCAGGAGACGCAGGAAATCGCCACACTTGATTCCTACGCGGGCGGACTTTCGCTGGCTCCTTCCGGCACCAAGGTCGCTTACTATCTCGACAATGAAGTCCTCGAAGTCCGCGACCTTTCCAATCCCAAGAAAATTGCGCGCATCCGCGTCGGCCTCGGCGTTCTCCAGTGGTCCGGCGATGAAACCCGCATCTACCTCAAGCGCACTCTCGAGAAGAAGTCCGCCGACCTCGCCGAGTTTCCCATCCCGCAACTAACCGCCTATTCGCCTCGGCAATCCATTCCCGTCGCCGAACCCACTCCGCGGATGCTCCTCCACGGTCTGACCGTCCGCGAATTCGGTTTGTCGCAGGACGGCCGTTACCTGGCCATCGTTCTCCCCGGACGGCGCAACCTCCAGATCTTTCCGTTCTAACTCCCGCTTCAATGCTGCATGTGGCACAGACACTCTTGTCTATGCTCTTGGGGTCGAACAGGTTGGGCGCCACCGCCGAACGAACTATTCGTCTTGAGAAAGCGCGAAATTCAGTGAGGCGAGCGCTGCCGCAACGGCGGTCTCCGTGCGAAGGATGAGTCTTCCGAGCGAAGCTCCCTGAAACCGCGCGTCGCGAGCGGCGGAGAATTCTGCATCGGTCCAGCCGCCTTCCGGACCGATTGCGAGGATGGCAGCCTTGTGATGTTGGCCGGCCAGGACAAGACGCAATGGCCTCGCTTCCTGTGCTTCCGAAAGCAGCACGCGCAAGGCTTCCGCCTTAGCGGCGAAAGCGGATTCGGGCTTTGTCAGGGTTTCCAACAGCGGCAAGCGCACGCGGCGCGATTGTTGCGAGGCTTCCAGGAGAATCTTCTGCCAGCGCTCGGCGCGTTTGGGAGCCGCCGCAAGCAGTCCCTTCTCGCTGCGCGCCGCGGCCAACGGCACAATGCGCGTAACGCCGAACTCGGTCGCCTTTTCGAGTGCCCATTCAAACGCATCGAATTTCACAACGGCCAGGAGCAGCGTGGTTTCGAGCGAGGGGTGATGCGCCGGAAGCTCTTCCATAAGCGCAAATTCAACCGTGTCGCGGCCCACCGTTTCGACGCGGCCCAGCCACACGCGCTCTCCATCGCTCAACTCATACAGTTGGCCCGGCTGGGCGCGTAGAACGCGGCCCACATGGTGCGCCGTTTCACCTACCATCCGCGCGCGTTGCCCCTCAAATTGTTCCACGAAGAATCGCCGTCGCATGCTGCGCCTATCTTGCCATGAATCCGCGCCCGCCGAGGTTTGTAATTCGCTTGGTTTTGCTTTTGTAGCGGCCGCCATCTGAGGCGGTCCTTTCTCGGATATTAGCGCCCGTCCGCTACATCCCTAAGAAGAACGCGCCGCAGGAGTTGCAAACACCGCAAAAGCGGCGGCAAGCCGCCGCACTCCAAAGCGCCGACATATGTAACGGGTCAGGAAGTAATGAAAGTCGAAGAGAGGTCTGGTACATAACTTATCGGCTCGCCGATTTACCTGGCGCGTAGGATCGTCAGAGCTTCTAGCGCTCAAGGGACCACGAAGATCTTCAGACTGTTTTCTTCCAGAATAGCGAGTCGCCTGCCATCAAGCGAAAGTGCAGCGCGCCCATTGAGAGGAAGATCTTTTTGGAACAGAGCGCGCTTTGTGCTAGTTTCAAATACAACTAACCTTCCTTTCGACGGGCAGAACTTGCCAAACAGTTCACAAAATGCGTTTTCGTTTCTCACTACAAAGATACTTGAGCGGAGACCATCTGTGGAAGCGCCGGGAAAGGCTCCGAAATCGTAGCCTTTCGGCACGACGTCCATGTCCGGCTCTGGGTCGAGCGAATTCAGATCCTGAGGGGTGCACGCCTCGGCATTCGTCATCGGAACGCTTGAGTACGAAAGGCACGTCTGCTCTCTTGTTTTCTCGTGGTTTGCCGTCCAGAAAAGTACACGTTGGCGATCAGGGCTGACTCCCGTCAAGTGAATACCGTCGCCAATGCGGGCGTGATCATCGCTGTCGATTTCCTGGATCTGAATGAGTTCATCGGAGAAGGCCAAGACCCTGTCGTGCGAGTTGGGCAGTGCAATGAGATGAGGGCTAGGAACATCAACGATGACCGTTTGCCTGGGCCCAATCCAAATCCCACCGTGCCGGATTATTCTGACGCCCATGCCATTTCCGGCATCATACGCGGCGTCCGCCGAGCGCAGCATGTTACCTTGCGTGTCGAATATTACAAGCCGCAAAGAACCAGGTAAGAGTTCGCCCTTGACTGCGCAGCCCGGGCTGGTGTTGAAAGCGACCAGCACACGCTGTGAGTCGAGCCATTCCACCGACCTATAGCCGAAGTATTGATAACGACACTCCTTATAGCTCTTTCGTGTGAAGGCGTCCGTGGGAAGTCCTGCAACCCTCAGATCGACCGTTACCGCCGGCTTTATTTGACCATTTGTGGTACTACACCAAGTGAACGTTAGGATGGCTGTAAGACAGCCAATCAGTGCGGCAGCCTTAGGACGGGCTTCAAAAAGCACAGAGTATCCTCCAAGGGAACCATTCTGTGCAGATGAAGTATGCAACTATTGGGCCATTTCGAAACCCTGCTGTAACCGTCCACGGCTCCGCAAGCCTGCCAAACGCGCTACCCGGCAATATCAAGCACTGTGAGCTACTGGTTCTGTGAGGCGACTGACTTGAAGTTCGCCACGCCCCAATCGGAGATGTGGGCTCTAGTAGGGCACCAGCTAACCGAAAATATCCTTCACTTTGTCAAAAATGTTTGAATCGCGCTCGGCTGGTTTATTCTCCGTTTTCATCGTGGCGTGTAGCTGCTCGATCAACTTGCGCTGCTCGCGGGTGAGCTTTGTCGGCGTCAATACGCGCACATGAAAATACAAATCGCCCTTCCCGCCGCCATGGGGATCGGGCAGGCCTTTGCCCTTCAGGCGGAAAACCGCGCCGGCTTGCGTGCCTTCGGGGATCTTCAGCGTCTCTTCTCCGTTGAGGCCGGGCACTTGCAGTTCGGTGCCCAGAGTGGCTTGCGCGATGCTGATCGGAACCGTGCAGTACAAATCCGCGCCGCGCCTCTCAAAAAACTTGTGCTCCTTCACTTCCAGCACGACATACAAATCGCCGGCAGGGCCACCATTCGGCCCCGATTCGCCCTCGCCCTGCACGCGTAGCCGAGTTCCGGTATCCACGCCGGGTGGAATGCGCAATTCGATGGTGTGCTCGCGCTCGATACGTCCCTGGCCGCGGCATTCCGTGCAACGTTCCTTGACGATTTGTCCCGCGCCCTGGCAGTTGGGGCAGGTGCGGTTCACGGTGAAGAATCCCTGCTGGTAGATCAATTGGCCGCGCCCGCCGCAAGCCTGGCAATTCACCACGCCCGTGCCCTTTTTCGCGCCGGTTCCGTTGCATGCTTCGCAGTACTCCATGCGCGGAACGCGAATCTTGGTGGAGATGCCCATGGCCGCTTCATCGAAGGTCAACGTCATGTCATAACGCAGATCATTGCCACGTTTCACGCGGCTACGTCCCCCACGACGTCCACCCGCGGCGCCAAAGAGGTCCTCGAAGCCGAAAAAGTCGCCAAAAATATCGTGGAAATCCTGGAAGATGGTGCCGTCAAACCCGCCTTGCGCGCCGGCGCCCGCCAATCCGGCGTGGCCGTAGGTGTCGTAAATCTGGCGCTTCTGTGCGTCGCTGAGGATGCTGTATGCCTCCGTGGCTTCGCGAAAGTTGTGTTCTGCCTCCGCCTTGTTGTCCGGGTTACGGTCCGGATGCCACTTCATGGCGGCTTTGCGATAAGCGGACTTGATCTCTTCGATCGAAGCCGTCTTCGCGAGGCTAAGAATTTCGTAATAATCTCGTTGCTGTCCGCGGGTCATGCGTTGTCCTTGAGTCGTCTTCCTACCTAAACAGTTTACGGTTATCAGATATCAGTTATCAGCGATCAGGAAACCGTTGTAAGTAATTAGTTATAAGTTCTCAGTAACCCGGTCCTTCGCTGATGTTCGCCTGGTGCGATTGGCAGTGAAGAACATGCAACGAGATGCTAAGCCTTCAGTGTCCAAACTCTTCTCCGAAAACTTAGAACTCAAAACTGATTACTGAAAACTGCCTCAATTCGCCTGTCCCTTCGATGCGCCACCAGGATGAACCGCTACGCGCACCATCGCCGGCCGCAGAACACGTCCATGAAATTCGTAGCCGGGTTGAAACACCGCCAGGATCGTGCCATCGGCGTGTTCCGTGGTTTCGGCGCGGTCCACGGCCTGATGAAGGTGTGGGTCAAAGGGCTTGCCCAGTGGGTCGATGCGGTGCGCGCCAAGCTTCGCCAGGTTTTCCAGAAGTTGCTTGTAGATCAGTTCGAAGCCCTTGCGATAGCTTTCGTACTCGTCCTCGCGATGCGCCGCCAGAGCATTCTCGAAACCGTCCAACACGGGGATGAACCCCTCAATCACACGCGCCGTGGCTCGCCGATTATCTTCGCTGCGTTCCCGCTCGATGCGCTTGCGATAGTTGTCAAAATCCGCTTGGCGGCGGAGAAGCGTCTGCCGCATTTCTTCCAAGTCGGTCGCGAGTTTTTTGGCTTCCGCTTCTTCGCGGACGGCGCCTTCCACCACTTCTTTGGTCTCCGCGGCACCGGCCACGCCTTCGCTATCGGAAACTCTCACCTTGATTTCTCGATCTTTCATAACCTCATCCTCTAACTCGCTTACTATTCAATCTTGCTCAAGGCTTCACTGAAAAGCTGCGCCACGTAAGCCACGGCGGTCATGGCGCGTTCGTAATGCATGCGTGTCGGCCCCAGCACGCCCAGCGTACCCTGCACCCGGTCGCTGTGCGAATACGGTGCGCTGATGACGGCAATATTATCTCCCGCGGGAGAAATTTCTTTCATGCCGATTTGCACGAACACCGGCTCTGGGGTATCAATGCAGGCGTTCAACATCGTCACCAGGCGGTGCTTTTCCTCAATTGCCGCCAACAGTTCCCGCAACTGGCCCTGGTCGGCGAATTCCGTCGAGCCCACGAATTGCGCGGTGCCTTCCACGTACACTTGCTGCTCCAAGCTCTCCCCTAAAATAGCCGGATCGCAAAGCGTCAGCGCGCTGCGCACAATCCCTTCGTACCTCTCCCGCTCACCTGCCAGTTTCTGTAACAGGTCGCCGCGAATCGCTTCCAGCGTCCAGCCGGAATAGTGGCGATTCAGGAAATCAGCGGTGGCGTCGAGTTCTTCTTGCGTGAAGAGCCGCGGCGGCCGCAGCACTTTATCTCGCGTGTTTCCTCCTGGTGAGATCAGTACGATGACCACGCGCCCATCGGGCAGCAACCACATGCGGGCATGTTCCAAAACCGTTTTGCGGAGCGGCGGAGAAACAATGATTCCCACGCCCTTCGATACTTCCGCGAGCACATGGCCCGCGCGCTCGGTAATCTCTCCTGCGGAAACGCCCGCGGTCATTTCGCGTTTGATCCAATCGCGATCCTCGACGCTCAACGTGGCTTGCGAAGCAATCTCTTGCGCAAAGAACCGGTACGCCGCAGCCGTGGGCACGCGGCCCGCCGATGTGTGCGGCTGGTAGAGGTAACCGCCATCTTCCAGGTCGGCCATGACGTTACGAATGGTTGCGGTGCTCAGCGATTCATCGAAGCGCTTGGAAATGGCGCGCGAGGAGACAGGCTCGCCCGTCTCGATGTACGTCCGGACAAGGTCGGCCAGAATCTGGCGGTTACGGCGTTCCTGTAGAGCGGCGTTTCTCATAGCAGCAGTCGATACCGGTTGCTAATTACTATTGTAGGAAGCCTGTCAAGCGGCGTCAAAGGCTCACGTCCCCAGATTTCCAATGACAAACCACGCTCGACCGCGGTCAGGTTCAGGAGGAGTCGCGGCCCGCGGGTGGCTGGCACCAGGATGGTTGTACTGTTTGACATTGCATGCGACGCAGTATACTGTTAAACAGTGATCCGGTCATTTCGTTGCGACGACACCGAGCACCTGTTTTACCGGGAGAATGTGCGGCGATTCAGGGCCATCGAGCGTCAGGCTCTTCGCAAATTAGACATGCTGGACGCGGCGCCGGATTTGCGGACTCTTTCAGCCCTTCCTGGAAATCAGCTCGAGCCGTTGAAGGGAGATAGGAAAGGTCAGTACAGCATCCGGATTAACGACCAGTGGCGCATCTGCTTTGCATGGCGCGACGGCCACGCCTACGAAGTGGAAATCATGGACTATCATTAGGAGCTCAAAATGGCGAAAAAACTGAAGCCGGTGCATCCCGGGGAGATTCTCCGAGAGGAGTTCATGGCGCCTCTGGAACTGAGCATGAACAAGGTGGCGCTGGACCTGCGCGTCCCCGTGACCCGGATCGCCGATATTGTTGCCGAACGCCGGAGCATCACCGCTGACACTGCCCTGCGCCTCGCGCGTTATTTCAAGAACAGCCCTGCTTTTTGGATGAATTTGCAGACACGCTACGACCTGGAAGTTGCCGAGGATGAAATCGCGGCCAAGGTTGAGCGTGACGTGCACCCTTTGGAATCCGCACCCTCGCGATAGACTAACGCCGGGGACTTCCTAGTTGTTATCAATCTGCGCGCGCTGCAGCCTATCCGAATAATCGATGTAAACGGACTTCCATTCGGTGAAGAAATCAATGGCGGCGATGGCGGCTTCGCGGTGGCCGTTGCCGGTCTGCTTGGTACCACCAAAGGGAAGATGCGTTTCTGCACCAATCGTGGGGGCGTTGAGGTACACAATGCCCGTGTACAGTTCCTGCAGGGCGGTGAACGCGCGATTCACGTTGCGCGTGTAGACGGACGCGGAGAGGCCGTATGGCACACCGTTCGCGACCGCAATTCCCTGCTCCAGGCTATCAATTGGGATCACGCTGACCACCGGCCCGAAAATCTCCTCCTGCGCGATGCGCATTTTCGGTTCGCAATCGCCGAAAACTGTGGGCTGGTGGAACCATCCTCTAGCATACTCTCCGCTCGTCAATCGATTTCCACCGGTCAACAGTTTTGCGTCTTCTTTCTTTCCAATCTCCACGTAGGACATCACCGTTTTCAGTTGCTGCTCGCTGATGCATGGCCCCATTTCCACGCTGGCGTCCAGTCCGTTCCCCACTTTAAGCTTGGCCGCACGCTCCACAAATCGCGTCACAAACTCCGCGTAGATCTTCTTGTGCACGCCCAACCGGCTCGCCGCAGTGCAGCGTTGCCCCGTGGTGCCAAACGCGCCCCAGATCGCGCCGTCAACCGCAAGATCGAGATTCGCGTCGTCCATTACCAGGATGATGTTCTTGCCGCCCATCTCCAAGCTATAGTGCTTGAAATCGGGCGCACAGGTTTCCGCGATGATGCGTCCAGTCGCTGTGGACCCCGTAAAGCTGATCACGGGAACATCAGGGTGCTGCGCGATCGGTGCGCCAGCGCCAGGACCGTCCCCACTCGCCAGATTCACCACGCCCGGGGGCAGACCAGCCTCGGTAAGCACTTCGACAAAGTGGTAGGAAGAAAGCGGCGTATCCTCCGCGGGCTTCAGTACCACGGTATTCCCGCAAACCAACGCCGGGATCGTCTTCCACGAAGGAATGGCCATAGGGAAATTCCATGGGGTGATCAGCCCGCAGACTCCGATGGGCTGCCGCAAGCTCATTGCAAATTTGTTCGGCAATTCCGATGGCGTGGTCTGACCGAAGAGCCGCCGCCCTTCTCCCGCCATGTAGTAGGTCATGTCAATGGCTTCCTGGACGTCCCCGCGGGTTTCCGCCAGGACCTTGCCCATTTCTCGCGTCATGTCGCGGGAGAACTCTTCCTTGCGCTTGACCAGCAGTTCCGCGGCGCGAAAAAGGATCTCCGCGCGTTTCGGTGCCGGCACCAACCGCCAGGTTTTGTAAGCAGCTTTAGCCGCAGCCACAGCATCATTCACGTCTTCCTGCGTGGATGCCGGGAATGCGCCAATGAATTCGTCCGTATTCGCGGGATTGTGGTTCTCGATGAATTTACCACTGCGCGGTGCGACCCATTCCCCATTGATGAAGTTCTTGAACACGCGTGGTGTGTCAGCAGCGGCCATGGCTCCTCCCAAAAAGAGATGAGTCTATCGGCGCATCCATGACTTCGTCAAACGCCACACGAGAGTAGGTTTCAGATTGTTCTGTGAAGTACAAATCTACAGCGCTTGCCAAACCTGCAGCCTATTCCGGCTGGTTTTCGTTCTTGATTTCGTCCCGTTGCGCATTCCGAGAGAGCAGGCGATTCGCCGTCGCGTTCGGCGGAGGCGTGGGTGCCGCGACTCCGGCGGTCTCCGAGCCCAGGCCCAATTTCTGTAACGTTAAAGCATCGAACTTACCCGTGGGAGTCAGCCCATGCATGGTCTGAAATCTCTTCATGGCCTCGCTGGTGGATTCGTCCCACTTTCCGTTCGGCTCTCCGACAAATACACCGTGCTTTGCCAAGGCAGTTTGAATCTCGCTGATGCGTTCCGGCGCCGGCGCAGCCTGCCCCTTCACGCGTTTCGATTTTTTCCTGGAAGTGCTCTTACTGGACTTGCCGGATCTTCCCGGTGTAGTTCCCTTCGTTTTCGAGTGGGCCGCGCTCGCGTTGCTGCCCGTACTCTTGTGGCTCTTGCTCGCAGGCGCGCTCTGTGCGGCGGCCGCGGGCAGGGTCAAGCCCCCCGCGGCCATCGCCGCAAGCATCCATCCCGCCAGTGATTGCCTGGAAAACAAGGTGCGCATGATCTGGGTTGATGCGTCCTCGTTCGATTACTTGCCGTCCGCCGGCACAACGCCCGGCAGGAACACCGTGACGGTCCGGTCGTTATAACTGTGGCGCCGTATCTTGAACACCACATTGTCGCCAGCCTTAAGTTTGCCGACCGCTTTGCGATAATCGTCCATGGAATTAACCGGCTGGCCGTTCACCTCGGCGATGACGTCAGCGGGGCCGAACCCCAAGTCGTCGGCGAAGCTGGCCGGATCCACTTCCGTCACAACCACGCCCTTCTGCCCTTCCATGCCCACGCGCTGTGCGCGCTCGGGCGTAAGCGCTTCGACGTGCAAGCCAAATTCCGCAGGCGCGGGTTCATCCGGGGTGCCATTGATACGATTGGCGGCGTCCGGGAAAACGCGCGTGCGATCTTCGACGGTGGCCGAAGTATCATGCTGTTGTTTGTCGCGGTAGTAGGTGATTTTCACCTTGCTGCCAATCGGTGCGGCGGCAATCGGGTTCACCAGGTCATTGCCCGTTTTCACGGGCGCGCCATTGACGGCGGTGATCACGTCGCCATCCTTCAACCCCGCCTTTTCCGCCGGGCTGCCGGGCTCAATACCCTGTATGGCCACGCCGTAGGGAGCGCCTAGATACTTCAAGGTCATCTGGTTGGTTCCCTGTTCCTCATTAAAGCTCACGCCGATGGAGCCGCGCGTTACGCGTCCGCTCTTCACGATCTGGTCGTACACGCTCAAAGCAGTCGAGGATGGCATGGCAAATCCTACGCCTTCGTATCCGCGCCCACCGGTAATGATGGCGGTGTTGATCCCGATCACCTGCCCGGCCATGTCCACCAGCGGACCACCCGAGTTACCCGGATTAATCGCCGCATCGGTTTGCAGGAAGCGCTGGAACTGCCGGCCGATTCCGCCGCGGTCCTTGGCGCTGATAATCCCCGCCGTGACGGTCGCGTTCAGTCCGAACGGACTGCCAATGGCCAGCACCCAATCGCCTACCTGCACGCCGTCGGAATTCCCTAGCTTGGCAAAGGGCAGCTCCTTCGGCACATCAATCTTGATCACCGCCAAGTCGGTATCTTCATCCACACCCACAACCTTCGCCGTGTACTTCGTGGAATCGCCGTTCAATTGCACCTGGATTTTGGTGGCCTGCTCGACCACGTGATTGTTCGTCAGGATGTATCCACGGCGGTCCACGATCACGCCGGAGCCGAGGCTGCGCTCCGCCTCTGGCTGGGCATCCGGCCGGCCGTCAAAAAAGTGGAAGAAAAAGTCTTCGCTGGGATCGTCCGGGTCGTTCGGCGAGGAGCGGTGCTTCTTTGACTTCTTATCAATCACCTGCGTCGTGGCGATATTCACCACGGCCGGCTCCACGCGCGTGACAATCGCGTTAAAGGAATTGGACGACGGTATCGGATCCGGCAGCGCCAGTGGCGTGGCGTTCGTTCCCGCGAAGGAGAATGCCTTCATCGCGGAAACCTTGCCGGAAATCACCGTCCCAATCAGGATGCCGACAACCAGCGTTGCCGTCACCAACCCCGCTACTACAACCTTGCGACGTCGCGTCCAATCCACCATTTCTCTTACGTGATCCATCTTGCTAGCTCCTCTTTCGACTTCCAGCCGATGCACCTTGATGAAGTATAACACCCCACCTTGCGTGGAGTTTCTCTTCTACTAGGATGCGCCATTTGCATTACTGGCCGTATGGCCGGGTCGCCTTGGAAACGTTTTTACCCACACTGACATTGGACGTAACGAACCGCCGGTTTGTTGCTTTATTGTTTTCGCCCCGTCTGATGCGCGTAAATCCGCGTTGCATGGACATTTAGAGCGCATCTGAGAGTCGCCGCGGTCGCACGGCACTCTAGCACAAAAACACTAGAACCTTTATGATTAGCGGGAATTCGCTCCTCTCTTCGTCCGGGCGCTGCTTTGCTCTTATTTTGCTCTTGACTTTGCTTTCGAGTTCCTGCTTAATTATTCGTAGCCGCTTCGGCGGCATCACGTGGCGATTTAGGGCGACTTGCTCCACGTAAAAAACTGCTAAAGAGCTGGCGAAGTCACAGAAGTTCTGAGACCCTCCAAGCGCTTTGGCACGGAGGGTTTTTCATTTTCCCCTCCGCGCTGCCCGCGATCAATCTCCACGTCATTTCACACGGGGGCACCCGGCCCGGCGTGTTATTCGGACCGAGCAGTCCACGGCGAGGTGACTTATGAAAGAGCTTTATTTCTTACGATGCAGGGAATGTGGCAAGAAATTCGCCAACACTCCCCTATCTTATTGTGAAGAGTGCTTCTCTCCGCTCGAGGTAAGCTACGACTACGAAGCGCTCGGCCACGTGGCGCACCGCGGAGCCCTGCAGCACCGCGCGTTCAATATGTGGCGATATGCGGAGTTGCTGCCGTTGCCGGAGGGCTTTACGCCTTCGGTGGCCATTGGCGGCACGCCGCTGGTGAAGTCCCGCAATCTTGGCGAGCGCTGGGGCGCAAAGAACATCTATTTCAAGAATGATGCCGTGTGCTTCCCGACGCTTTCGTTTAAGGATCGCGTTGTGGGAACGGCTCTGGCCGCCGCGCGCCGCTTTGGCTTCCAGAAGATCGGCTGCTCCTCGACCGGGAACCTTGCCAACGCCGTCGCCGCTCAGGGCGCTACGCTCGGCTTCGATACCTGCGTGTTTGTGCCCGCCGATCTGGAGCCCGCGAAGATTCTGAACACCGCCGTGTACGGCGCGCGGATCATCCGCATCAACGGCAACTACGATCACGTCAATCGCTTGTGCACGCAAATTGCCGACCGCTTCAAGTGGGGTTTGGTGAATGTCAATCTCCGCCCGTATTACGCGGAAGGTTCCAAGACGCACGGCTACGAAATCGCCGAGCAGCTTGGCTGGGAACTTCCCGACAACGTGGTGGTGCCGATGGCGGGCGGCTCGTTGATCGGCAAGATTGCCAAGGCCTTCTGTGAACTGGCGCATCTGGGCTGGGTCGAACCCAAGCAGGTGAAATTCTTTGGCGCGCAGGCCACCGGCTGCTCTCCGATCGCCGACAGTGTGAAGCGCAATCTGCCACGCTTTCAACCGCAGAAGCCCAATACCATCGCTCGCTCGCTGGCCATCGGCAATCCGGCGGATGGGCCGTACGCGGCGCGCCTGATTCGCGAATCCGGCGGCTGGGCGGAGGATATCTCCGATCCGGAAATCATCGATTCCATCAAGCTGCTTGCGGAAACCGAGGGCATTTTCACGGAGACTGCCGGCGGCGTCACAACTGGCGTAACCGCGAAGCTCATCGAACAGGGCCGCATCCGTACCGACGAAACCACCGTCGTCTGCATCACCGGCAACGGTTTGAAGACCACCGACGCCATCGCCGCGGACTTCCCGCCCACCGAAGCCATCGAACCGCGCCTGGAAGCCTTTGAAGCGTATATCGGCAACGACCTCAGCCGGGTGGTCAGCGCCTGAGGCGCGTGATTGTGGGGATTTCCGCCCGAGCCACCTATAAACAACTAACCGGAGCGCCAGGCTCCTACTCGCCCAGCCGAGAACCTGGCGCCGGTGGCTTTTCATCGCAAAGATGTATTCATCCGTTTTTGGCGTACACTATTTCGAGGAGCAATTAGCAATGGCCATCACGATTGAAATTCCTTCCGCATTCCGCCGCTTCACCGACGGTATTCCCAAGCTCGATTCTGCCGCTGCCACCGTCGCCGAAGCATTGAACGACTTGACCGCGCGCTATCCCGCACTTTCGCGCCACGTCCGCGATGAACAGGGGCAAGTCCGCCAATTCCTCAACGTCTATTTGAATGAAGAAGACATCCGCTTTCTCGGCGGCGAATCTTGTACTCTGAAGGACGGCGACCGCGTATTGATCGTTCCTTCCATCGCCGGCGGGTGAGGCGTTCCGTCCCTTGGCTGAGCCCATTTTCTTGAGGAATCTCCTTCGATGGACGCCTGCACTTCTCAGTGGGAGATAAAACGTGTACGGGCTGAAGAAAAACATTGATTTGAACTTTCTTAGCGGTCGAGAAGTCACTCAGGTAGCTATTGGCGTTTATCAAGTCCAATTTCACTTTGACGAAGACGTTGCAATTTATGTCGAAGGTGAGTTCAGTTACTTCGACGGTAAGGATGAGTTGCATTGGAAGCCCGAGCCGGGTGCCGCGAACATTGCCGGACGAACCGCGACGCTCCTTGCTAGCACAATCGAGAGATTCGAAGCCCACGAAGAGGGTACTTTGAAACTGTTCTTCTCGAACGGCCACCAACTGACAATCCCGGATTCGAGCAAGGAGTACGAGTCCTATCAGATCACCCGCCCGGGTGTGTACATCATCGTTTAGAGCACCTTATAGTTCCCAGCCAGGAAGTTCACTGCACCCCGGCTAACACGGTGATAGATTCCAACGCCGGGCCTGTCACACACGGCGCGGTGAACGTGAGCGTGCTGTGTGCCCCGGTTTCATTGGATTCCACCGCTATTGTGATGCTGCCCACTTCCCCGTCCCTGCCCGTCGACGGAAAAGAAATGTTAGTCGGTACTTGGCCATCGACACGGAGTTGCCCTGGTACCGGTCCCGGACTCAGATTGGTGTAATGGATTTGCACGAATGTTGCTTTCTTCACGGGCGCGATTCGGAAGGTGAGTGACTTTTCTCCCCCAAGGGAAACCTTCATCCCGCTCGGGCAAGACTTGCAGGATTCAGCCGTCGCACCACCATCCAAGACATTGGGGGAGGACGCTGACACCGCATCGTAGCGCGTGGGTTTCGCATCGATCCCTCGGACGACCAAGAACAAAACGTCTCCGGCCGCAACCGTCCTCGAGTAAGCCCCTGCAAACGATCCCAATTCCCCGCCCGCCCACAGATCCTTTACCGTTGCCTTTATCGCAGAATCCAGTCCGATCGCGTCCCAATGCACGGCAATCTCTCCGGGAGCCGAATTCCTGTTCAGCAGCAGCACTGCATGCGCGCCCGCACCTGCCAAGGGGCGAGCCCAGACCTGCAAGCCCGGCTGAGGCTCTGCTACCTTGATGGCCTGTACGCCCAGAGAATCCTGATCGACAGCAAGCACGTCCGGATTCGTCAAGATGGCCGTCGTCGCCTTATCGAGCTTCGCCAAATCCGCACCCACAATCAGCGGAGCGCCCGAAATCGCCCACAAGCTCATGTGCACGCGATTCTGCGTCTCCGATAATCCAGGCATCCCCACCATCATCATGTCCGGATCGTTGTAAAAGCCGGTGCGCTGGGCGAATGGATGAATGCCCTGATCGAAGTTGTCCAGGACTCCCTTGATACTCGCCCTGCGGCTTGCGTTCGGAGTGTTCGCGACGATGGGCGCCACAATGTCTCCACTGGTGCGCCAAATATCCGCCGCGACGCCGCCGATCCCTGGCGCCCAGGTCCAAGGACTCTTGCTGCCCCAATTGCAAATCGAATAATACAGACGGTGTCCAGAGATCTTCTCCGCCCGGTTAATCGCGTGCGCAATCTCCGCGTATTGCACGGCGGGATCCAGGTTCTCGCGATCTCCACCGCACCAATCCACTTTCACATAATCGAATCCCCATTCCGCGAACTGCAGGAAATCCTGGTCGTAGTGGCCTTCACTGCCCGTGTGCGGCATGGGTGGCCCAAGGTCAGGCCCGTAAAATCCGCAGCCCGCTTCGCCCGCATCGGTGTAGGTTCCCGCTTTGAGTCCTAGCGAATGGATGTAGCGCACGATGTTGGACATGTCGCCAGCGTGCTCGCCCGGTTGCAAAGCAGGCCACTGCTTCGCGTCCACCGTGATATTGCCGTTCGCATCTCGTGTGCCCAGCCACCAGCCTTCATCAATATTGATGTACTGATAGCCCGCCTGTTTCATTCCCGACGACACCATGGCCTTCGCCTGCTCCATGGCGATCCTGGAATCAATCGTATTGGAGAAGCTGTTCCACGAGGACCATCCCATCGGCGGTGGCGGCACGGCAATCTGCCGCGCGACGACAACGCTCGTTTGCGGGCGTGACGATGCGTGCGCCGCTGCGCTGAATGCAAGATTTGATTTCGCGATAAAAATGAACGCACCAAGAGCCACCGCCGCGATTCCCGAGGCAATTCCCACAATTCGTTTTGGCATTTCTTCCTCCCATCAGAATGGACGGAGCGAAGGACGAGCGCTGAGGCTTTCACGTCAGAGCATGGCGCGATTGTATCACCGTTATTTTTCTAGAAAGTGGCGACCCGACTTGGTTGGACACCATCCAACTGCGTTCATTTGTCACAGACCGGTGGAGTTCCGGATTAGTATGGTGCAGCAAGGACCTGGAATTACTCCAAGAACTGCTTGATCCGGAGCAGCCCTTTCGTTAAGGAGAGGAGACTATCATGCCATCGCGTTCACTCCACATCCTGGCCGCCCTCGTCCTCCTGAGTTGCGCCGCCACGCTCGGTCAGGAGCAGGCCCCTCTCCCCGGCCACGGTCTCGCCCAACACCCTTTCCTCTACTGCGGAGAATGGCAGGGGCGCAGCATCGAGAAGCAGGTCATGTACCTAATCCGCGACGGCCGTGTCGCGTGGTCCTACACCAACGAGCGTACCGGCGAACTGGGCGATTGCACCATGCTCTCCAACGGCAATATTGTTTTTTCGCGGCAATACGGCGCCAGCGAAATCACCCCCGACAAAAAAATCGTGTGGGACTACGACGCCCCCAAGGGCACGGAGATTCACACCGCGTATCCCATCGGACTTGACCGCGTAATGATCATGCAGAATGGCGACCCGGCAAAGCTGCTCATCATCGTCAAGGCCAGCAACAAGATTGAAAAAGAACTGACCCTGCCCACCAAGGACAAAGGGACCCACGGCCAGTTTCGCCATGTTCGCATAACCAAAGCCGGTACGTTCCTGGCGGCACACATGGACCTCGGCAGAGTGGTGGAATATTCGGCCGATGGCAAGGTCCTGTGGTCGGTGGAGGCACCGTCAGCGTGGGCCGCGGTGCGCCTGGCCAATGGCAACACATTGATCAGCGGGAATCAGGTGGGGTATGTCCGCGAAGTGAATCCGCAAGGCCAGATCGTCTGGGAGATCAACAAGAACGATCTGCCGGGGATTCCGCTCTTCACAGTTCAGGAAGTATCGCGCCTTGCCAACGGCAACACCCTGATCAATAACTGGTCCGGGGGGCTTCCTCCGGAGCAAATCCAGACGGCGGTGCAATTGATCGAAGTCACCCCGGACAAAAAAGTGGTCTGGGCTTTGGAGGATTGGAGGACGCTGGGCCCAGCATCCTCCACGCAATTGCTGGATGAACCGGGTATTCCGGAAAACGGGGACCTGCCGCGCTAGGACCGGGGCCGAAAATAAGTTTGAGGAATGCCATCAAACTGTAGCTGAGCCCGCGAACAACAAGGATATTGCCTGAGCGTCCTCAAGAGAATATACTGCCTTAAATCGTTTCAAAGTTTGGGGGTGTGGTTTCCTGCGTGTCCACAATTGAGTTCGTGCCCACTCAAGAACCACGACTGTGTAGGTTTCGGCGGATAGATTGATGTGCAGCGTTCTTGCGCTTGCGTTCTGCTATTCAAAGGAGACTGCGATGAGTAACTTTTCTTTCGGAACGGGATCCAGTTTGCTGCGGGGGTTCTCCCGGCTTCTGCTGGTTGCCATCCTACTCGCAACGCCAGTGATGATTTTTGCGCAGGCCTACTTCGGCACCGTGACCGGTGACTTGACGGACCCGTCGGGTGGCGTCCTCCAGGGGGCCAAGGTCACCCTGACCGACCAGGAGAAGGGGTACGTATTCAACGCGACTTCCGACAGCAACGGCCGCTACCTGTTCACTTCTGTCCCACCGGGGCTGTATGCCGCGACGGCAGAGATGAAAGGATTTCAGACCACAAAAATCACTGGTATCCGGGTGAACGTGACGGAGAATGCCACCGCAAACATGACCATGAAGGTGGCTGTTGCCACGCAGTCCGTTGAGGTCAGCGAACAGGCGCAGACACTTGCCACTGAGGACGCTGTGACCGGGCAAGTCGTCAATCGCAAGTTCATCAACGATCTGCCTCTGGTGGACCGCTACGTCCTCGACTTTGTCATGCTTGGTCCGGGCATGAACAACATGAGCGACCAGAACTCCGTCGGCGATACCGGAACAAACTTCGTCTCCAATGGGAGCCGCGGCGCCAGCGCGGACATTCTGATGGACGGCGCTTCCATCACCAACTTCGAACCGAATGGTGGCATCACCCAAGTTACCTATACTCCGTCTGCGGAGGCTGTCGAAGAGTTCAGGGTCGAGCAGACCAATTTCAGCGCGGAATACGGCTTTACCGGTTCCGCCGTCGTCAACATGATCACCCGCTCGGGCAGTAATTCGTTCCATGGGGGAGTCTACGACTTCATCCGCAACAGCATGACCGATGCGAACAACTGGTTCGCCAACGCGGCGGACCAGCCAATTTCTCCCCTGCACCGCCACAATTATGGTGGCACTCTTGGCGGCCCAATCAAGAAAGACAAGCTTTTCTTCTTCTTCGATTGGGATGGCACGCGCGACACCAGCTTGGCCGTCGCGCAGGCAGGCGTTCCCACGAACGCTGAACGCACAGGCGACTTTGGCTCTCTTTGCGCTGCGGCTAGCGGCACGTTTAATTCCGCGGGAGAGTGCATGTCTGGCGGACTGGTTGATCCGGCGGGCCAGCTTTGGGATCCCTACTCAGGCTATTATTACTCCAACCCCCCAGCCGCACCCGCTAATTACCCCGCTTATTCCAAGGATCTGGGTGCCGGCGCGTACCGCAACACATTTATCCCGTTTAATAACCTTGCTACCTACACGAGCCCGGGCAATCCCAACCTCGCTGGCACGCCCTATCAGTTGCCTCTAGTTCCCGGCAATCTGATCGATCCAGTGGCCCAGAAGATGATGTCCTATTTCCCGCAGCCCAATTATTCCGGTAACGGCATCTACAACAACTGGGTTGGTTCCGGTTCCAATCGCGGCGCCAACGATCAGTACGACGTCAAGCTCGATTACCGCATCAGCGAAAAGAATCTACTCAGCGTGAAATACTCGCAGGATTGGAACAACTATGTTCCCTACAATTGCTTCAAGAACTTCACCGATCCGTGCGGCAGTGGCATGAATGGTGGTTCGGCGCATCTGTTTGCCATTAATGATACGCACACCTTTAGCCCTACACTTATCCTCAACAGCACTCTCGGGTTTACCCGCGGCGCTGAGACCATTGATGCCTACAATTCAAGCCAGAATTCGAATCCCCTTAGCACACTGGGCTTCCCGTCCTATCTGAACAGCAATGGATTTCTGGGCGTTCCGTCCATGTTTATCAGTACCTATTATTCCGCTGGCTATACCAGCATGGGCCAGGATCCCTACGGCAATTACCGGCAAGGCCAGGATACCGGCCAGTTGAGCGAACTGCTTACCAAGATCAAGGGAAAGCACGAATTGAAATTCGGATTCGAAGGCCGCCTGCACCAGCAGAACTATATCCAGACCAACGCGCCGAACGGCAACTTCAGTTTTAACAACCAGGGCAGTTCCCAATGCCCGCTCGGCGATATCACCCAGTGCGGCGGCGATTCCATGGCCAGCTTCATGATGGGCCAGATGGGTGGTAGTCAAGGCTATGAAATCCAGTTCCGCCCCGCCACCGAAAATTACCAGTTTGCCGGATTTGGCCAAGACAACTGGAAAGTGACACCCAGGCTGACGCTGAATCTCGGACTACGCTACGACGTCAACCTGCCGCGCACGGAACGCTATAACCGCATGAACTGGTTCGATCCGACGGTTACAAGTCCCTTGAACGACGGCACGATTACCTATCAGGACCCGCTCACTCTGCAGAATGTCACTCGCCCGCTGCTCGGTGGTGAGGTGTTTGCGAACGGCAATGAACGGAGCAACTTCGTCACCGACTGGAAGGATTTCCAGCCGCGTTTTGGCTTTTCGTATTCGATTAACTCGAAGACCGTGATGCGCGGGGGCTACGGCATCTATTACGGCCAGTCGCGTTCCGGTGCCACCGGCGTGTTGCCTTACGGCTCACAGGGCTTTAATCAGTCGACAGGCGCGGTCGGCACCTACAATGGCGATGGCGCCACGCCCTATTTGCGTCTCAGCGACCCATTCCCTAATGGCTTGATCCAGCCGCCGGGAAGCTCTCTTGGCTTGCTGAATGACGTCAGTTACGGAGCCGTCGGTCCGATCAAAACTCCCTTTTGGGCAAAAACTCCCTACGAGCAGGGCTGGAGTTTCGGCTTCCAGCATCAACTGCCCTCCAATATCATCGTGACCGCTGATTACATCGGCAAGAAGGGGACGCACTTACCTTACAACGGCGGCAACATTCTTGACATTCTGGGCCCCTCGGTCGAGAAGCTGTCTGACGCGCAGATCACCACCCTTTTTAACTTGGTGAACAATCCCTTTGCCCCCATCCTGACGACCGGCCCGCTGGCCTCCTACTATGCCAGCAGCTCGCTTGCGCAACCGCAAGTTCCGGGTTACCAACTGGAGTTGCCGTACCCGCAATTCACCAGCGTCACCAGCGACGTGCCACCTATTGCCAACTCCATCTACCACGCCCTGCAAATCACTGTCGAGAAGCACTACTCGAACGGCTTGCAACTTTCCGCCAATTACACGTTCTCGAAATCGATTGACGATTCTTCCATGTACGACACCAACGTGTCATGGCTCGCCGGCACGACGAGTGGTCTCTGGGAACCTCAGGATCCCAACAAGCCTTGGCTCGACCGCAGTCTCTCCACCTTTGATGTGCCCCATATTTTCAAACTCAACTACACCTACGATCTGCCGATTGGCCGCGGGCGGGAATTCCTTAACGGCATGCCTCGTGCCCTGGATCTGATTGTGGGCGGCTGGAAAACCGCCGGTGTCTGGACCATCCAGAGCGGGTTTCCGCTCAACTTCGAGACTTACGGAACCCCTATACCGACCTACGGGCCCCAGCGACCCAATATTGTCTGCCCACCTCAGCGCACAGGCGGCGGCGACGGCAATTGGGTGTTCAATTATTTCGCGAATCCCAATTGCTTCCAGACGCCAAACGAATACACCCTGGGCGACGCGCCTCGTGCTCTCAGCGCGATCCGCAGTCCGGCCTTCTTCACCACCAACCTGTCCGTCTCTAAAGAGTTTGCACTTGTGCCCAGCCACGAAAACATGAAGCTGGAATTGCGCCTCGAGGCACAGAATGCCTTCAACCACCCGGTCTTTGGCACTCCCGACACGACTGTGGGCGATCAGAACTTTGGAGTCATCAGCTACACAACGGTCGGGCCCAGGCAATGTCAGTTGGCGCTGAAGTTCAACTTCTAACGCCGTTTCTGAATCTCTCCTTCTGAGGGGCGCACCATTTGCGCCCCTTGAGGAATCCTGATTGAGCGCATACTCATGAGCCGCGATAGTCACCACAGTTTGTATCTCTATTGCGTTGCAACTTCGCTCCTGCTAGCGATCGCCCTGGCAGTGGGAGCGGGCAACGCTGCTTCAGCCGGGAACGTCACCGCGAACGACCCTTCCCACTGGAAAGGCCATGCGTGGAAGCTAACCAATGGCGGCATGGCAGGCGTGGCCAAAGGCGATCCCGGCAATATCTTCGTGGACGAGCATGGGTATCTCCATTTGCGCATCATCAAGCGTGGTGGAACCTACACCTCCTCGGAAATGTTCTCCGCGGACAGAATGGGTTTTGGCACCTACCAGTGGCAGATTGAAGGTGCCATCACCAACATGGATAAATCCACGGTGCTGGGCCTCTTTTCCTACGGACCACAAGCGGGGATTGGCGCGAACGCAGAGAACGAGATTGATATCGAGTTCTCCCAGTGGAACAACACCTGCGACGGTTGCAACGCCGACTTCACCTTCTGGCCCACCACCGGGAATCAAAGCCTGGGCCCCAAGGAAGACAATTTCAAAATTGACCTGGCTGGTGCAACGCTGACCACCGCGCGCTTCGAGTGGTCTTCCACCAGAATTGTTGCCAACATTATTAGCGGTCTGCAACCTCTCGGTACCACCGCCAACGTCTTGCAGACGCTCACGTTCGCACCATCCGATTACGCCGCGCGCATACCGCAAGTTCCGTTGCCCCTAGGCATGAATTTCTGGTGCTTCAAAGTCCTGCCATCCACCGACCAGGAAGTCATCATTCGCGATTTCCAGTACGTGCCGGCCGCCGCAGCTTCCCAGCACTGATTCAAACTCGTGTGGCGTCTGCCGACAATTGTTCTTTCCCCGTTTTTCCCTTTTTATTCCACCCGCCAAGACTGAGCGCCACGGACATACAAGCGGCGCGTAATTCGTCCGCCAGGGCACGGTCTACCATGGTGCGAGCCACGATCATGGCACCAATGGACAGCGCCGCGATGCTCTGCGCGGTGGTACGACGCCCCCGGCCCTTCTGCGCCAAGCTCCGCTCCAGGACGCTCACCATCGCCTTGAACACCGTCTCGAACGCGCGCTTCGCTTCAACCCCACTTCGCGCTACGTCCGTCGGCAATGCCACCATGGGGCAGGAGTTCTCCACGTCCTCAAAATGCTGGCGCGACAGATACGCGCGAACAACTTGCGGCCCCACGTCGGTCGAGGACAGATCCACGTGCACACCTTCCCAGCAGCTTTTCCATTCCGGGTCGGTGAAGAAACAACCCAACACCTCTGCATACAGATCGCTCTTGCTTTTGAAATAGCTGTAAAATCCCCCGTGCGTCAGACCCGCCCCGGCCATGATCTGGCTGAGAGAGACACTCTCAAAGCCGTGCCGGTTGAAGAGCCTGCGTGCGCTATCAATGATCTTTTTCGTTACTGCTTCGCGGTGACCAGCGGGGTAAGCCATGAAGCCTCCTTGTTTCTTTGGCGCAAAAGTATGCCTCTAGAGAGTTTCGCTTGCTAGTGAAATATTGTCTTGAACATATTTTGCAGCGATGCTCTGATGCATGAGCGTTTGAAGGTCGAACTCGGAGGACTTGAATATGCGCGAAAGAACAAATTTGGAAACACTAGTCGGCTCGCCTACACGGCGGCAGGCGATTGCAGGCGTCACGCTCGCGTTAGGTGGATTCGCTTTAGGATCAGCGCAGGCATGGGCGACAGACGAGGAAGAAATTTCCCATACGGCGGAATCTATTCACCAGGAGCCTGTGTTCAAGGCCAGCCGGAAGCGCGTCTACGAAGCGTTGCTGGACTCCAAGCAGTTCGACAAGGTCATTCAACTGAGCGACGCAATGAAATCCATGGCTCCCGGAGCAAAGCCCACGCTGATCAACCGTGAACCGGGCGGCGCCTTCTCGCTCTTCGGCGGCTATATCACGGGGCGGCAAATTGAACTCGTGCCGAACGAGCGTATCGTGCAAGCCTGGCACGCGGCGAGTTGGGCTCAAGGCATCTACTCGATCGCGAAGTTCGACCTCGTCGAGATGGACTCGACCACCAAAATTGTCTTCGACCATACCGGCTTCCCCAAGGGCGAGGCAGAACATCTGGCGGCTGGCTGGAAGGCCAACTATTGGGAGCCCCTCGCGAAAGTCCTGGCTTAGATTAGCCAAGGAGCAGTTTCCGGGCGAGGCCCACGGCCGCAGCCGAGTCGCTGGGCTCGCTCAGTTTGGCGCGGACGAAATCGCGCGTGCCGCCGCCCTTGCCGGGGAATGTGGCGAAGACCTGCTTCAGCAGCGCGGCCAGGTCCTTCCCTGCCGACGCGTTTTGCGCGAAGACGAGTTGTCCGGACGTTTCCAGCGCGAGCAGCGCGACGGTGCGCTCTTTTTTCGCGAGTTCCGTGGCCAGCGGCAGCAGCAGTTCCGGATGAACATCGCGCAGCACTTCGCTGACAATCCGCACGCCACCTTCCTCCGCCGCCACAGTCAGCAACTCCGCACGCGCTTCGGCCAGTTGCTGCAGAGTGCCGCGCAACGCCTTGAAGTTAGCGTCGCGCTCGGCGAACGCCTTCTCCACCGCCGCTAGCGATTCCTCTGGAGCACAGCTCATCCGTTCGCCCAGCGTGCGCAATAAAGCAAACTCCGCGCTGGCCAATTTCTCCGCGCGCGCACCGCAAGCAAACTCCACGCGAAAATCCTGGCGCACCCTGGTGCAGCGCCGCACCAGCAGCGTGCCGATCTGCCCGGTGGACTTCACATGCGTGCCGCCGCAGGGCTGCAGATCGGCGTCTTCAATCTCAATGGCGCGCAAAATCCCCGCGCGCCCGACTTCCTTGCGCACGCCAATCCGCGCAAGCTGGTCCGCGGTACCATAGCGCACGATAACCCGCCGGTCCTCGAAAATAATCTGATTGGTGGCACGCTGCGCGCCCAGCAGCACATCTGCGGACGGCTCTGGCCCGCGCAAATCAATCGTGCAAAGATCCTCGCCTAGATGAAACGATACCGTCGGCAAGCCAAACCGCTCATGAAACATTGCCGAAAGCAGGTGCTGCCCGGTGTGCTGCTGCATATGGTCAAAGCGGCGCGTCCACTCCACGCAGCCCTGTACGGGTCCTGGCACCAGCTCGCGGTCCACGATATGCAATATCTCTTCGCCATCGTCGCGCACATCCAGAATGTTAGCTTCCCCCAGCTTGCCGAAATCGTTCGGCTGGCCACCCGATGTCGGATAAAACGCCGTCTGATCCAGCAACACTTCCCATACCGGGCGCACGCCGGAATCCGTGGCTACGGGCTCTGCAGGCACGCAGCCGCGCACCTGCGCCTCGAAATTCTGCATGTAGGAATCGTCGTAGTAGAGCCGGTGAGTCGCCATGAACCGCAGTCTAGCACGAGGCTTTCACACACGCGTCACAGCGTTCCCGCCTGTCATCCGGTACACTGGAGTCATGCCCGTTCGCTTGATCGCTTTGGACATTGATGGCACGCTCCTCAACAGCCGCTGGGAAGTCTCCCCGGCGAATCGCGAAGCCATCGCCGAAGCCACGCGGCGAGGCATCGAAGTCGCGCTGGTGACGGGACGCCGCTACGATTTTGCCCTGCCCGTAGCGCATCAGATTCCCTCCCCGCTCACGATGATCGTCAACAACGGCGCGATGGTCCGCACAAAAGACGGCCACACGCACGTGCGACACCTTTTGCCACACGCCACCGCAGCCCGCGTTCTGCAATCCACCAAGCTTTGGCGCGACAGCGCTGCCGTTGTCTTCGACCGCCCGCAGGCGGATCAGGTGATACTCGAAAAGATCGACTGGGAAGATCCCACGCGTGGCGGCTACTACCGCCGCAACCGCGAATTCATGGGCGAATCGCAGCCGCTCGAAGCCTGCCTCACCGAAGACCCAGTCCAGGTGATGTTCACCGGCCCCGTGGCACCGATGCGCCAGGTGGAGCAGACGCTGCGCAATGTGCCCTTCGCGGAAGCCTTTTCCCTGGCTGTCACCGTCTATGAGGAGAAGGACTTCGCCATGATTGACGTCATCCATCCTGCCGTTTCCAAGGGTGCCGCCCTGGCCGAATGGGCAGGTTTACGAGGCTATCTACCTGCCCATATTTTGGCCATCGGGGATAACCATAACGACCTGGAAATGCTATCCTTTGCAGGTATCCCTGTGGTCATGGAGAATGGTGTGCCGGAATTGAAAGCGCGCGGCTGGCATGTGACGCGTTCCAACGATGAGGACGGTGTGGCGGCGGCTATCGCTCACTTTGCCCTCCGGGAGGCCCCGGAGTGCGCCTGAAACTCATCCTTGTGGCCATGCTGGCGGTTGGAGGGCTCACCGCTGGCGCCGCTTCCGTTCGCGCGGATTACGTGGTTCTCCGCAGCGGTGCGCGGCTAACCGTCACCAGTTACGAGTTGCTTGGCGACAAGTATCGCCTGCAGATGAATGGCGGCGTTGCCGAAATCCCTGTCGCGGATGTGCTCGCCATCGAGCCCGAAGAAGTCTTTGAGCCCCTGCCCGAGCCTCTAGGCCCCACAACGCCCTTTCACGACATCATTCGCGCCGCGGCCGACCGCTACGGCGTGGACGCCGACCTGATCCACTGCGTTATCGCCATCGAATCGAACTTCAATCCAAAGGCCATCTCTCCCAAGAACGCGCGCGGCCTGATGCAACTAATGCCGCAAACTGCCGCACAATTCGGCGTGCGCGATATTTTCGACCCCCGGGAAAATGTCGAAGCGGGGACGCGCTACCTGAAGGACATGCTGGCGCGCTACAACAATGACGTGACGCTGGCGCTGGCCGCCTATAACGCCGGACCGGAGCGCGTGGAACAATACGGCAGGCATGTGCCGCCCTATTCGGAAACCTTGAAATATGTGCAGCGAATTTCGCGCAGCTATGCCAAGTTCAAATCCGGCGCCTCTTTGGACAAGGCGCAAACGTCTGCCAAGCTCGAAGACCTGCCCACAGGAAAATAATCTCACCGCCCGAGGATTCCTCACGAAACGCAGTTCGGCCCGTTGATTAAACACGCCATACTTTCCTTGAGCTTGAATGACAGTGAAGCAACAATCGAGCGGAGCTCGGCTTAATTCTGATTCTGCGGCGGCGGTGCCGTCAGCGGCGGGCCGCCCTCTGGAGGATTGCTCGTGGGCTGATTCGGAGAAGTAGGTGAAGTACTCTGGTTCTGGTTCGGATTTTGCCCGAAGCCAGAGGAAACTGGCGAAAGACCATTCTGCCCGCCGATGGGTGTGCCAAGTCCAGGCCCCAGCTGTCCCGGCGCGCCTACACCCGCGGCCGTATCCTTGGAAGGATCCCAGATAAACTCAAATTCGCGGTAATTCTTGGCCTTCTCATACCAACGGAACGATTTCTTGTTGATCTTACTTCCTACCCCGATGATATTGCCACCAATGATGGTGGGCGTGTTGATAGGACCGGTAGGCTCCTGCCCGGACGTATCCGTTCCCTGTGCATTGTCGCCGTTAGCGTTCGGCTGGCCATTGGCATTTGTGGGGATGTTCGCGAATCCGTTCGAGCCCGCCGAGGAATTGAACGAACTCCCACTACCGAAGGATGAGTTCCCGAACGATGAATTACCAAAACTCGAAGACGAATTCCCGAACGACGAATTGCCGAAACTGGAGGAAGATCCACCAAACGAGGAATTGCCGAAACTTGACGATGATGACGACGAAGCGAGTGACGACACCGGGACTCCCGGGCCGCCTGTGTTCTGGTTCAGAGGCTTCAAACTCCCGATGAGCTGGCCATTGGGTCCCACATAAATCAGCCGCCACGACCCGTCCACATCATTCATCGGGTCTTTATACGCCTGGCGCATGAAACGAATGCCAGTCTTCGGCTTCGTCAGATCATCCAGCTCGGTAGGAAACCGGTGCAACTTCATGTAGTAGCGTTTGATTCCGCGGACATACTGCTTGCCGCGCCAGATCATTTCCGTCTCTTTTTCCCGCCGTGCATCGGTTATGACGTTCGGGGCCGCCGCAATGGTCATCAGCACAAGAAGCGTAAGAAGAAACATGACGATCAGCAGGGCGTAACCCTCCTGGCTGCGGCCCCGCTTGCGCATTGAAGAGCGTTTTGTCATGCCGTTGGTCCTGGAATCGCCTCGAGCGGGTTGGAATTGCGCGCGCCCGTTTTGGTGTCTTCGTAATCTATTCTTTCGTTGCCAATGTGCACAATGCGAATATGGCTCTGCACGACCTCGCCCTCGCTCACGATGTGCACATCCTCGCCATCCAGCAAAAAGGCCTCACGCCCGCCGTTCGAGGGCAGATTGCCATAGCCGAAAAACTTCCATGACAATTGTGGCGGGACGATCACCTCTCGCGGCACGGTCTGATTCGGGAATGTGGGCTCCGCAGGTTTCTGCGCGACAGTCCCAGGAGCCTGTGCTGTCGGCGGCAGCGCCGACTCAATGAACGGATTGCGTCCCGAAGCCTTATATTCTGTTTTTTGCGCATCGCCCCGTTGCTTGAAGATAATGCTGAAATCCTGAGCGTTAATCGGCGTATAGCTTTCCGGATGCAGCGCCGCTGTCTCCGCCGTGCTTGGTTTGGGACCGAAATAGACATACCAGACCACCGCCGCGATCACCAGCAACGCGGCGAGCACCATGAGTTCTTTCCGTTGTTTCGTCAGTGCCATCATGCCTTCCGGAAATACGTGCGCAGACGCAGGTTGATCCGCAGCAGGTTCGCAGGTCCCTGCCCCGTCGAGTCCGTTTCCAACTGCAAGCTGTCCACGATGTAAACATTCTTGGAGCGCTGCAGGTGGTTGATGAACCGCACGATTCCGTTGTAGTCGCCCGCCACCGTGGCCTCGATTTCCACTTCGTTGAGATTGCGATCCGTCAATTCCTTCTGGCGATATTTCAGGTCGCCGATCAACAGGTGCGTGTCGGCCGCGAAACCATTCAGTTCCTCGGAAATTGCGGAGGATCCCTTGCTTGCGGGAGGCAAATCCGATTCGAATTCATCGAACTGCTTCAGCACCTGGGGGATATTCTTCTGAATCCCGGCGGCTCGCTCCACATCCGCCTTCATCAGCTTCGCCAGCCGGGTTTGCGTGGCAAGCATCTGCTGCGGTGTCTCACGCGCGCTGCTCATCTTCAGGTTGACGTAGGCCAAAGCCCCGTCCACCACCAGCAACACTCCCAGCAGTGTCAGGATGATCCGCTTTTTCAGGTAGAAGTTCCTCATAATCAGATCGTGGCGTATAGCGCCGTAAACTCCACTATCAACGGGTCGGTACCCGGCTGCAGTTGTATATTGGTGTGCTCGCTCATCAATTGCACTTGGGAAAAAGTCTTGGAACCCTCAAAGGCCTTCAACAATTTCAACTTTGCTTCCTCATTCGTCGCGCCAATCACGAATTTCACTTCAGCTCCGGCCTTGCCCAGCTTCGGTTGAATCTCGAGCACGTGCACGCCCGCCGGCAATGTGTGCTCCAGGTCCATGAACAGCTTCGTCCAGTCAAAACTGCTGCCTTCCATCACGGTTGCCGTAAATTTTGCGCGGTCCTGCAACCCCACCGTCTCCTGTTGCGAGAAAAAATGGTCTAGCTGATTCCGCTGGATCTGGAGCTGCGCTATTTCGTTCTGCACTTTTTGGGTACGGGAGCGCAATTGCGCATCCGCCTGCCGCAAGGTATAGAATCGCCAGCCGAGAATAGCGAACAGGATTCCCCCGACGAGCGTGGCAATTGCCGCCCCCGCCAGGAACGGGCGGTGGCTGACCAGCGGTTTCGTTGCCAGATTTAGCCGTACGTACATTGCGTTTTGCGCCTATTCTCCTTCAGCTCCGGTGGAACATCCAGCCAACCAGGCCTTCGAGTTCCTTGTCCGCCAGCGATCTTGCTTCGCCTTCCAGCCGGCCTTCCGAAATCGCCGCGCTCAACAGCGCGCGCACCTCGCACTTGAACTCTTCCTCCAGCGGAAGAATAAACTCCGGCAAGCGGTATCCCAGTCCCGCCACACGCACCGCCTGGATGCCTTCCTGCCAGGTGTCCTGATAATAGGCGGCCAGCGGAAAAATCTCCTCCAGCAGCATCTGGGGAGTAACCTCCCCGGCATGCGTGGGGAGTTCCGTGCAACGATAGCCCGCAAGCACGCCCTCGCGCACGATCGCAGTTGTCAGCGAAGTTCCGGAGATGCGTGCCAGCAGCGTGGGGCGTTGGTCATGAAGCAGCGAAATCGCCGCCAGCGTTGAACTGAGCACGACGCCCGGCCGCAGCGTGGCGGCCTCCACCAGCGCCTCGTATTCCTTGATAATGCGCAGGCGCGCAATTGCCGTCACCACGTCCACGCCTTCAGTCCGCGGCGCCTGGCGCATGTAGGACAACAAAGTTTCATCCACTTCAAACGGTACGCTTTTCTTGAGCTTCCAGCGCAGCATGGGAATGGCTTCGTCCGCCGAGCGCGGAAAATCATCGAAGTGCTGCACAAAGACGCGAATCACCGGATCGGGCAGGATCAGGGCCACGTCCTCGTCCTTCGCGCCCAGCCGCAGGCATATATTGGTCACGGCCGATTTCACAGCAGCGGCATTTACGAGGTTTGTTTCGATGGCCGAGGGCACGATCGCGCCTTGCGGCAGGTTCTCCACGGCGTAACCGCCCAGCGAACCCGTTCGTGTAAAGCGCGCCGCAGCCACTTGACCGGGCATAAATTCCACCGCGAGCGGCGGGTGCGGGGTCGCTTCCATCCAGCGCGAAATGCGCCGCACCAGATTGCTCTGGAAAATCCCTTCCGAATATGCGGTTGTACTACTCAACGAAGGTCACCTTGTTGATCTCGCGCAGCGTGGTGATGCCCGCGCGAACTTTCGCCATGCCGCTTTGGCGCAGCGTAATCATACCTTCTTCAATGGCCGCGCGCTTGATCTCGCTGGTGGGACGACGGTCCACGATCATTTCGCGGATGTGGTCGCTCAAGTCCAGCAGTTCGCAGATCGCCGTGCGTCCGTGGTACCCGGTACCGGAACATTCCAGGCAGCCCGCGCCTTCCGCGAACTTGAAGCTCGCGATCGTGGCGGGATCAATGCCGGACTCCCGAAGTTCCTGCTCGCTGTGCTGTTTAGGCCGCTTGCAGCTTTCGCAAATCACGCGCACCAGCCGCTGCGCCAGGATGCAATTCAACGCCGAAACGAAGTTGTAGGGCTCGACGCCCATGTTGATGAAGCGCCCGATCACGTCTGTAACGTTGTTTGCGTGCACGGTGGTGAACACCAGGTGGCCGGTCAACGCGGACTGGATGGCGATCTGCGCTGTTTCCTGGTCGCGGATTTCGCCAACCATGATCTTGTCTGGATCGTGACGCAAAATGGAGCGCAACCCGCGCGCAAACGTCAGGCCCTTCTTTTCATTTACGGGAATCTGCGTGATGCCGCGCAACTGGTACTCGACCGGGTCTTCGATGGTCACGATCTTGTCTTCATCGGACTTAATCTCATTAATCGCCGCATACAGGGTCGTTGTTTTGCCGGAGCCCGTCGGCCCGGTCACCAGCACCATGCCGTAGGGCTCGTGGATGTACCGCCGGAAGCGCCGCGTTTCATCGCTTGAAAATCCCACGACGTCCAGGCTCAAGCTCTGGAATTTTTCAGAAAGTGTCTCTTTATCCAGCACGCGGAGCACGGCGTCCTCTCCGTGGCTCGCTGGCATGATGGAAACACGCAGGTCGATGTAACGCCCTTTGTACTTCACCCGGAAGCGTCCGTCTTGCGGCACGCGGCGCTCGGCAATGTCCAGATCGCTAAGGACCTTGATGCGCGAAATTACCGTGGAGTGCCATTCCTTGGCGATGGGCTGCATGGCGTGCTGCAAAACACCGTCAATGCGGTACTTCACTGCGACTTCCGAATCGCGCGCTTCAATATGGATGTCGCTTGCCCTGCGTTCCAGCGCTGTGAAGATGACCGTTTCGACGAGCCTTACGACTGGGCTCACCGTGGAGTCGCGCGTCAGGCGGTCCCCGGAGATGGTCTCGTCGCCCTCTTCCTCGTCCTTGGAAACCTGCAGCGTGAACGCTTCTGTGGCCTGCTCCAGAACGCGCTGCGATTGCTCCGTGCGTTTCAGCAAGTCGCCGATCTGCCGCGGCGTGGCAACCTTGTATGCCAGCTTCTTTCCCAACAGCAGTGGCAATTCATCGCTCAGAATCACCATGCCGGGATCGGCCACGGCGATCACCAGAGTGTTGTTGTGCGTCACCAAAGGCACAAAGTTGTAGCGGAACATCAGGTCCGCGGGAATGGTGCGGAACAACTCAGGGTCAATGCGCTGTTCCGTCAGGTCAATAAACCCGCAACGGTAACGCTCCGCCAGACGCCGCGCCTGTTCGCGTTCCTGCGCCGCGTCCGGCGCGCCGCCCGGCACGATTGGATCGTGGACATTGGGATCAACTGTGGCCATAAACGATCACGATCCTTACTTTCCTGCTCCCGAGATGGAGAACGAGAAAATCGGCAAATACAGCGAAATCAATATAAAGGCTACCAGAAGACCCATGAATATGAGAATAACGGGCTCGATCACCGCGACCATCGCCCCCAACCGCAACCCCACTTCTTCCTCGTAGAACTCCGCCACGCTGTTCAGCATGGGTGCCAGCGCGCCGCTAGACTCGCCCACTTCGATCATATCCAGTGCCATTTCCGGCATCACTCTGCTGGAAGACAGAGCCCCGTGCAGTGATTCGCCCTCGCGCACCATCTGCGTCGCGCGCCCCACGGTGCCTCGCACCAGCTTACTGGTAATCGATTCCGAAGCTGTCTGTAACGCACTCACCAGAGGCGTGCCTCCCGTCAACAGCGTGGCCAGGGTGCGGCAAAACTGGGCCACCTGGAATTTCAGCAGAGTTTCGCCGAGGATGGGTATGCGGAACTTCATTTTGTCAAACGCCACTCCGCCTTCTTCGCTGCGAGACCAGAAAAAGATGCCCAGCAAGGTCAGGAAAAACGCCGCAATCAATCCCAGAATGTAATAACGGTAGTCCACCGTCACGGTGACCAGTAGTTTCGTGGGACCGGGCAAATCCACACCCAGATCTTTGTAGAGCAAGGCAAATTTCGGAATCACCACGGTTACCAGGTAGGTCACGATGATGGATGCCACCGACACCAGCAGCGTCGGGTACACCAGCGTCGCCAATATCTTTTTCTTTACCCCCGTGCTCACTCGCTGGTACGCAATAAAGTAATCCAGCACGCCGGAAAGGTTGCCGCTCTTTTCCCCGGCCAGAATGGCCGTCGAATACATTTTGGAGAACACGCCGGCTTCGTCAACCGCTTCCGAAAGCGACTTCCCTTCCCGTACGCGGTCGCGAATCTGCGTCAAGACAGGCCGCAGTTTGGGAGCGGTTGCGCGCGTGGCTAACAGGTCCAGCGCGCGCAGGATGGGCAGGCCGGCTTTGATCAGCGTATTGAATTGTTGATTGAGGATCAGGAAATCGTTTCCGCCGATCTTGCGTTCTTTGCGTACCCCGAGCATGCCGCTGACGAGGCCGCTGCGCAATCGCACGGAATAAACGAACAAGCCGCGCTCGGCGAGTTTCTGGCGCGCTTCCTCGAGCGTGCCGGCGGCTTCAACGTGCGAGAAGACCCGCCCATTGGCGTCGGCAACGCGGCAGACGAATTCCCCCATAGGTCTTAGTTTACCTCATTCGGAGAATAGCCCAAAAAGGGTCTATTCGATTGGGCTACGTCAAGTACACACGGCGGGCCGGGAGCGATTACCCTTCTCTTCTTACTGACGCAGGCCCGGCGAATCGGGTAGTGGCCCATTCACGATGACCATGCCAGGCGCCGCCTCGAACTGAAAAAGGGTTTTCGGCAGGACCGGATCCCACTGCCAATCCTTAAACATGAATTCCACTCGGATGCCGGCTCCTTCCTCCACCAGAATACGGCTCAATTCACCCTGCCGTGATAGTTCAAACAGGACCATTCCCGCCCTTTTCGCGGAGTGCTCCTTCGCGGCGGCGCTTTCCTTGCCCGCGACACCGCCAGCAGTGTCCTCGCCACCGGCGCCTCGCAATTCGCAGCGGAATACTGCGTTCCCAGTTTGCTTGGGCGAAACATCCGTCGCCGGCTCCACGTTCACGCAAATCCGCGAGAGCTTCACACCGCCGGTTAGAAACGCCAGGGGTGTTCGCCAATCCTCGCTGTTCTTCACCGGCATGCGCGTAGCGGTATGGTCAGAAGGTGTAATGAACCACGCATACTTCCCGTCCGCCAGAAACGTGTTCTTTTCCGGAGCCTCATAATCCCAGCGCATTTTGCCTGGATGCAGGAAATAGGATTTCCCCGCTTCTTTGCGCGTGACTCTGCCGTTCTCCGAGTACTCTTGCAGGAACGTGGCAGAAAGCGATTTGGCCGCACGATAACGCGCTTCAAATAGCGTCAGCACAGGGTCGCGTTGTTCTGCGCCCGAAAGCACCGCAGTGTTTAGATAACTAAAACCTGGAAAGATAAAGGCAAGGACTATGGCACAAAACCATCGCATTGCGAATGGAGGGAATGCTTCAACCGGAAAACCTCGGCGAGATCGTGGGGTCACCCGTCAATTTATAGCAGTGCCGCTGCTGGCAATCAAATGTCCAATTAGATCGAAGGATCCGTGCTGGAAGCGGGCTGTGTTGGGTTTTCACGAATTACCATGGTCTCGTCGGTGAAGTACCAAATGCGCCCCGTGCTACCCGCGCCGATCGGATTGCCATTGACGGTATAGTTCGACGGTGCCCCGTTCGGGCCATTGTTCCCCGTTACCGCATAGATAAACTGAAACCCGCTCTTTGTGCCCGTTTGCGCGACCGGATCGGGTATCAAAAGCGCGCTGGAAGAGCTAGGCGTTCCGCTTGTTCCACCCAACTCCGCGAGGGTTTGCGAATACCCCACACCGTATTGAATGAAGTAAACCGATTGCGCCGTGTTGATGTCGCGCACCGTCTGCACTGCCGAAGCCTCATTGGCTGACATTTTGGACTGGATCAGGCTGGGAATCGCGACCGCGGCGATAATCAGAATAATCGCCACCACGATCAGCAACTCAATTAGAGAGAAGCCTTCTTGTTTGTGTCCCATATACCCGGCTCTCAACGTATCCCCACTGAAAGGTGTGTGTCTACACTTCAGTCATCCTAATGTGAAGCAAACAAGGGGCCAATCCACGCCCCGGAACCTCTTTGTTTTGCCCCAAATCTGAGCCAGAATCGCCCCTTTTTTTGAAAAAATAGTCCGCAATGGCCGCGAAAAGTCACTTGCCGGACGAAACTTGTCACTCGCTGGCTCGGTAGTTCCCATTCCGGCAAGCTCTTCAAGAGTTGTATAACAAGAAAAAAACGGAGCGGACCTTTTGGGTCCGCTCCGTTCAACTTCTCAGAGTTTGCTCTCTTCCGAGCTATTATAGCGGGCTGGCGGTGGTCGTGGTGCAAGAGCCGCCCGTCGGGTTGTAGAAGAGAACCAGGTTCTGGTCCGAGCAGAACGTGCGGGTGCCCGTTGTGCCGGCGCCAGAGGGACTCGCCAACGTGGTGTAGCCCGTTGGGTTGGTCACGGCAACCGTGAAGTAGTAGCCGCTCTTCGGTGCAGTTGCCACCGAAGCGCTGGCCAACAGGTTGTCGATCAAGCAGGCGTTCGCCGAGCTGGGCGTACCGCAGGTCGCGCCGCCCGGGCCCAACTGCGCCAACGTGGCAAAAGTATTCGGATACGTGTTGTTGTACGTCACTTCACCTGTATTGATGGTGCGCAGGGAAGCGACCGCCGAAGCCTCGTTCGCCGCCATCTTGGAACGAATAAGGTTCGGGATTGCGATAGCCGCGATGATCAGAATGATCGCCACGACGATCAGCAGTTCGATAAGAGAGAAACCCTTTTGCTTCTTCATGAAGTCTCCTTGAGAGATGAAATCGTGCCAGAGCACACCCAAAGATGTGCAAAATAATTGCCAATTTTAGGAGAGTGGGTACGTTCGTACTAGAAGTCCTGCAACACATTGATTTTGTTGTGCTTATGCTTGGTACTGGCGCCTTTTGTTGTGACCCCTTACGGAATCTCCCCTTTTCGCCCCAAAAAACCGACACTTTTTGTCACTGTCGCCTGCCGCGAATGGTCACTCCCCCATTCGCCCACAAAAGAGCAAGTTCCAGTTTAGGCATGCAGCGTAGTCGAATCGCATCTGTTTTCTTGACCATCTCCGCCGCGAAAGTTAGCTTGGGAACATGGATTCCAACCAGCTCGATGAGTCCCCGTTTGTGGGGGCGGCGAAGAATTCCCGCAACTCAAGACTGGCTTTTCTGACTCTTCCAGTTGCGGCCGTCATTGCCAGTTTCGTTGTCAGGATGTTCTTATTCTTTTATTCACACCATATCGAGGATCTGCCCCATCAGCGTTACGTGACTTGGGGACTCGAAGCCGTCATGGTCGGCAAATCGCTCGCGGAGGGTTTCGGATTTGCCAACACCTTTCCTCACTATCCGTACGTCACTGCCTGGCTTGCCCCGGTCTATCCTTGGATTCTTTCCCTCGGTCGACTTTTATTCCGCCTCGATGACCATGGCGTCGTGCTCTTCGCCCAGATATTCAATATCATCTTTTCCTCGTTGACGGTTTTTCCGATCTACTATCTGGGCAGAAAAGTCTATGGCACCGGCACCGGGCTGGCCGCAGCCTGGCTCTGGGCTTTTTCTCCTGTAGCCGTCCTTATGCCCGTGGAATGGATATGGGATCAGAGCCTCTCGGCATTTCTTTTGTGCCTTCTTGTCTGGCTCACCTATTGGTTGCGCGAATCCGCCACGCCTCTGCACTGGGCGGGTTATGGCCTGCTGTGGGGTGCGGCCGCCCTCACGAATCCCACTATTAGCATTCTCCTGCCCTTCTTTCTCCTTTGGCTTTTGTTCCAGCGTGCAAAGCACCCAGTCATTTCGGGCGAACTCGTCGCCCGCGCCGCTCTTTTCTTTGTCCTGGCGATAGTCCCCTGGACCCTGAGGAACTACTTTGAGTTTGATAGTTTGTTTTACGTCAAATCCAATTTTGGTCTCGAGTTGATGCTTGGGAATAATCCCACCCTCCAGCCTTACATGGTCTACTCGCTTGCCCTCCATCCCGAATTCAATTACCGCGAATACAAATTGCTCCTCATGACGGGCGAGCCCGTCTATAACAAGCTCAAGGAACGAGACGCTATCGCCTTTATCCGCGCCAACCCTCAGAAGTTCCGCGAGTTTTGCCGCAGGCGCTTCGTGGATACGTGGACGGGAGTGTTTGACACCCTTGAGGACACTTTCGTGCGGCCCGCGGGCATTCGGGCGCAGTATGTTTGGAGCGTTTTTATTCTTTCCGTTCTGTCGATTGTGGGATTGCTGATTAGTCTCTTTACCCGCCCGAGAGAATCGCTGCCGTTAATCTTATGTGTGGTCCTATTTCCTATTCCTTACTACATCACACACAGTTCCTTGCGCTATCGCCATCCCGTCGATCCGATATTGACGATCCTGGCTGTTTTCGCCGTCGCGCGAATTCTCTCATTATTTCGCAGTCGCAAAGCCCCCATCGGCGGCGCTATTTAAGCGGGATCAGAGATTACAGCTCGTGCTTCTTCGCGTAGTGCCGGAAGGACCGGTAGCTGATCTTCAGCAGTTCCGCCGCTCTCGTGCGCACTCCATCCGACTTTTCCAGCGCGGCTTTCAGGTAACGCTTTTCGGTTTCCGCCATCACCCACTCGAAATCCACGCCTTCCGGCGGAAATGCCACGCTCTCGAGTTGTCCCCCGGTCGCCGTCGTCGGGCTTCCCACTCCGGTCATGCGATCCGGCAGCACCCCGGTGGAGATCTCCGGCCCGCTCTCCAAAGCCACGGCTCGTTCAATGGTGTTCTCGAGTTCGCGCACGTTGCCGGGCCAATCGTAGGATTCCAGGCGCTGCATCGCTTGCGGCGATATGCCCTCAATCGGCTTTTCCATGGTCTTGCGGAAACGTTCCAGGAAATGCCGCGCCAGCAGGGGAATATCCTCGCGCCGGTCCCGCAATGCGGGCACGTGAATCGGAATGACACTCAAACGGTAGAACAAATCTTCGCGAAATTCGCCGGCGGCAATGGCCTTCTCCAGGTCCCTGTTCGTCGCCGCAATCACGCGTACGTCCACGTCTGCTTCTTCCGTGCTTCCCAGCGGGCGGACCTTTCCTTCCTGCAGCACGCGGTAGAGTTTCACCTGCATGGCCTGGTCCATGTTGCCAATCTCATCCATGAAGAGTGTGCCGCCATGCGCCGCCTGGAACAGACCGCGGCGATTTTCATTTGCACCCGTAAACGCTCCCTTTGTATAGCCAAAGAGTTCCGATTCCAGCAGCGTTTCCGGGAACGCGCCGCAATTGATGGTGATGAATGGGGCACGTGAACGGGCGCTGTTTTCGTGAATCGCTCGCGCCACAAGCTCCTTGCCGGTTCCGCTTTCTCCCGTTATCAATACGCGGCTGGTCTGCGGCGCCACGGTCTGGATCAGATCAAAGATGGCGCGCATGTTCGCGCTCTGCCCGATGATATTGTCCAGCCCCGTCAGCCTGCGTAATTCCCGCCGCAGGTAGCCCGCCTCGTTCTTCCACTTCAGGTTCTCGGCAACTTCGCGCACCGCCACGCGCAATTGTTCCACCAGGTCGTGGTCCTTGATGACGTACCGGTTGGCGCCTTCATTCGCCGCCGCAATCGCCGTTTCCAAGGTCGGCACGCCGGTAATCAGCACGAAATAGGCGTCTGGCGCTACCTCTCGCGCATACCTCAGAAGCTCCACGCCGGTCTCTCCCGGCATGCGCACGTCGGAAATGATGACGTCAAAGAGCGAGCCTTCCAGCTTGCGCCTGGCGGCCTCCACGCTGTTGGCGATCTCCACCCGATACCCTTCCTTGCGAAAGGTAATCTCCAGCAGCTCGCAGATGGACTTCTCGTCATCTACTACGAGAATATGCACCATCTCGCGTCCTGCTTCTTTTACGGGGCTTTTCGTCGCTTGCATTGTTCCTCACTCGATAAGCGGTAGCTCAACCACAAACTCCGCGCCTTTATCCTTTTCGCTGATTACGGAAATCCGGCCGTTGTGCGCTTGCACGATCTGGTAAACGATCGCCAATCCCAAACCCGTGCCGCCCTCAAAAGTGGATTGCAACGGTTCAAAAATCTTCGTGCGTTGCGACGGGTCCAGGCCAATCCCGGTGTCCCGGAAAGAAATGCGCAGCCAATCGGGAATCTCCTCCATGCCCACGGTCAGGGTTCCACCCTGGGGCATGGCGCGCAAAGCGTTGTCGCACAGGTTCCAGAACACCTGTCTGATTTTGTTGGGATCCACGCGCACCTTGTGCACTTCCCCGTTGAACGCGCGCACGATGTGAAATTTAGTCTGGACGTCCGGCTTCTGCTCCATCAGGAGGAGCGTCTCGGCCAGCAGCGCGTGTACATCCTCCTCCTTAAACTCGTACGATTTGTCGCGCGAGTAGTTCAGGAAATCCGTGATGATGTGATTCAGGCGCTCCGATTCGCGGCTGACGATGTTCACCAGGTGCTTCTCGTCTTCCTCCAGCGGCACCAGCCGCCCCAGTTCCTTCACCGCGCCCGCCATGGCCGTCAGCGGTTGCCGTATTTCGTGGGCAATGGCAGCGGATAGCCTGCCAACAGCAGCCATGCGCTCCTTTGTGGCCACCTCCTTTTCCAGCCGGCGCAATTCCGTAAGATCCTGAAAATTGAAGACGTACCCGCTGCGCGCCGCATCCCGCGTTCGCAGGGGCGACACAGAGATGCCAAGGAATCTGCGCTGCCCGCTAGCGGTTCGCAACTCAATCTCTCGTCGCAGCGAAAGCTTTTCAGGCAGCCCGCTCATGTCTGGCAGCCAGAATTCCTCGCTGACTTCCCGCAAATCCCGCCCCCGGAGATCCGCAAACGTGCGCCCCAATATCTCTTCCCCCGTGCGGTTGATCAGCACTACGCGCCCTTCCATATCCGTAGTCACCAGGCCGCCGCGCATGGAATGAATGATGTCCGCGGTGAAATCCTGGAGTTCCAACAATTCTTCGCGCTTCTCTTCGAGTTCGGAGCTTTTGCGCCGCAGGGAGTTCGCCAACAGGCTGGCCAGGTAAGCCACCGTGAGAAATCCAAACGTATTGCCGAGAAACCAGAGGCGCAGCGTCTCGGCGGAAGCAACCGAGAGAGAAGTCCGCGGCAGTTTCCCCGCGTTCACCAGCAGGAGCACCACCGCGATCGACGCCAGGCACAGCGCTGCCGTCGCAAACGCCATCCGCCGCGTGAACAGAATGCTGGCAACAATGATCACCAGCAGGTACAGCGAAGTGAAATTGCTGTCCTGCAATCCTGTGGCGTACACCAGCCCAGTAATCATGGTGACGTCGCACAGCACCTGGATCGCGCCGAACCAGAACGTCGCCGGCAGCAAGCGCACCAGAATCAGGTGCAGAATGCTGATGGTGATCCACAAGATGATGATGGGCAGAAAATAACGCGGCGAACCCGTGGACGGCACATACTGCGGCCACACCACTCCCACACCTAGAATCAATGCGATCATCAACAGGCGGACGCGCGTCAGCCATTCCAGCCATTCCCGCCGATTGAACGTCTGTTCCATGAATGTAGGCCTGAAAAGCGCTTTCCCCCGCGCTCCTCATCTCTATCTTAGACAGAACCGCAAGGGGAACGGAAACACCAATGACCAGGTCCTGTCTTAAGAGTCAGGTGTCCCACGCTCGAGTACTGACAGCATTGGCCGGACTCTCTCCCCGCCCAGGCTCGCTACGCATTTCTCACCTGCTCCGCCACAAGGCCATGCAATCAAATCCCTCGCGGGCGCGTTGCAAACCGCGGCAGCCACGAATAGAATGTTGCTCAACCGGAAAATCAAATTGTAAGTTCCGGTTAAGTAAGATTGCTCGCGACATTTCTTCTCTTCCTCCGTCTCGAATGCTGCCATCTCCGCTCCAGGATAGTACGCAATGGAAGAAATCGCGTGGAAGGTTCCTACCGGCTGAGTGGGCTTGGTTACGGGCGAACCTTTGAGGGCTTGGGGATTTTCAATATGAAAAACTTGCGCTGTACTTCGGCTGTTCTAATAGGAATCGGGATATGCCTGCTGGCGTCGGGCTGCGGCGGTGGCGGGGTTACCACCACCCCGCCTCCAGAAAACTCCATTACCTCGGTAACCGTCGCTCCCAATCCCGCGCCTGCAGTGATCGGAACCCAAGTGCAGTTTTCCGTGACGGTCACGGGTACGGGCAGCTATAGCAGCGCGGTGACTTGGTCGGTGCTCGCACCGCAAGGCAGCGATTTGAACCCCGGCACGATCAGCACAACTGGCCTTTACACGACGCCTTACCCCCCTCCGGCTAGCGTGACCGTGCAGGCAACGAGCACGCAGGACAACACCAAGAGCGGCAACGCCACCGTGAACTTCTCTGCCCCGGCAACCGCGCCTGGGCCGGCACTGACTGTGGATGCGGGCAATGAGACGCACGCCATCAGTCCTTACATTTATGGCATGAACGCGTATCTTCTTAACGCGACCACGGCTGATTCTACAGCCGCCAAGAACGCCAACATCACCATCGATCGCTGGGGCGGAGATTCGACCTCGCGTTACAACTACATGCTGGACGTAACCAACGCAGCCGCGGATTGGTATTTTGAGAATGGTGACGGCACCGGCGGCGACGGGGCCGCTCCGGTCAACGGTCAGAAAGCATTCGATGCGCTGGTAATGAGTAACAACAGCCTCGGCATCAAAACTCTGGGCACCGTGCCCGTCCAAGGTTGGGTGGCAAAGGACAACTCCTCCTGCGGTTTTCCTGCAGCGACCTATCCCAGTCAATATTCTTTTGACCCTTATAACGCAGCCTGCGGCGATGGGGAGTATCCAGATCAGTCTTTCATCACCGGCAACGCTCCCACCGTCACTAGCACCGCGGTCGGCCCCTCGTGGTCTGGCAATTGGGTTACTTATCTGGTCGGCAAATTCGGCACTGCTGCGAATGGTGGCGTGGCTATCTACGACTTGGACAACGAGCCTAGCTGGTGGGATGCCACGCAACGCGACGTTCATCCCGCGCCCTTTACGTACGACGAGGTGACGAACAACGGCATCGCCACGGCGCAAGCCATCAAGACGGCCGACCCGACCGCCGAAGTGAGCGGCCCAGTGATGGATTTCTGGTGGGATTATTTCTACTCCAAGAAAGACGTCGAGTCCGGATGGGACACGGGAGCTCCCTGCTATGAGCCTTGGAGCAATCCCATCGACCGCGAAGCCCACAACGGCATCCCCTTGATCGAATACTATCTGCAGCAGTTCGCGGCCTATGACACAAAGAACAACGTGCGCCTGCTGGATTATCTGGACCTGCACACCTATTTCGCCGCCGAGTACAACGGCAACTCCGTCGCCTTAACGACCGCGGGCGACACCGGCGCGCAACAGGCGCGATTGAATTCGACGCGCGCCTTGTGGGACCCGACATATACCGACCCCAATTTCCAGCAGCCCAACTACACCACGGACCCGAACTACACTTCCAGTTGCACGACTCCCCTGCAGGCTCCGCAAGTCATTCCGATGATGAAGACCTGGGTTGCGAACGACTATCCCGGCACCAAGCTGGCCATCGACGAGTACAACTGGGGCGGACTGGAATCCATCAACGGCGCGCTGGCGCAGGCGGACATCCTTGGCATCTTCGGGCGCGAGGGCCTCGATCTGGGAACATTTTGGCCTACGACCAATCCCAGCCAACAGATTCCCGGCATGATGGCATTCGCGGTTTACCGCAACTATGATGGCGCCAACTCAACGTTCGGCAACATGGCTCTGGCCTCCACCAGCGCCAATCAGGCCGTGCTCTCGGTCTACGGTGCGCTTCGTACCGCTGATAACACGGTCACTGTGGTCGTCATCAACAAGACCTATGGAGACCTGACCGACACCGTCTCGCTCGCAAACCTGACCCCAAATGGCTCCGCGAAGGTTTTCCTTTATAGCAACGCCAATCTGGCCGCGATCGTCGCGCAGCCTGACCTGACCGTCACGCCGCCGCCAGCGGGAAGCACGACAAGCACGCTCAGCACAACTTTTCCTGCGCAGTCGATCACGGTCATCGTTGTGCCGAAGATGTAAGCGAATCGGGTTTTCTGTTGAAATTCCTGCAGGAACCCCACTCCTGGAGTGGGACAACAAGCCACGAACTTCACAACCCTGGGAATTCTCTCCCCAAAAAGAAAAGGGAGGACAGGATTGATTCTCCCGTCCTCCCTTTCCGAATGAGCAGTTCGCTTAGTGAGCCGAGGCCAGTTTGCCAATCAGCGAGAAGAGCGGCAAGTACATCGAAATGACCACGCCGCCGACAACGCCGCCCAGGAAGACGATCATGATCGGTTCCAGGGCAGTCAACAAGTCCTTCACCGCCGCGTCCACTTCTTCCTCGTAGAAGTCCGCGATCTTCTGCAACATCGCGTCCATCGCGCCCGTCTGTTCCCCGACCGCGATCATCTGCGTCACCATCCCGGGAAATACTTCCGATTCCTTCAACGGGTCCGTTAGCGATTTGCCTTCTTCCAGTGATTTCCGGACCTTGTTCAATGCCCGCTCGACCACTGCGTTGCCCGACGTCTTCGCGGTAATGTCCAGGCCTTCCAGAATGGGTACGCCGCTCGAGATCAGTGTGCCCAGCGTGCGCGTAAACCGTCCCACGGCAATCTTCCGCATTAGCAGGCCTAACACCGGGAGTTTCAGCACTACAGCGTCAATCGCGTAGCGCCCTTGCGGTGTGCCGTACCAAACCTTCAGTCCGATAACGATGGCCACGGCCCCCACCACGATCAGAAGGCCGAAGATGCTGCCGACGAAATGGCTGGTGGCAATGACGATCTTTGTAGGCAAAGGCAAATCCACGCCCATGCCCGCAAACAGGTTCGCGAACACCGGCACCACCTTCCACAACAGCAGGATGATGACGCCCCCCGCGATGGTCAAAACACCAATGGGGTACACCATGGCGGACTTCACCGCGCGCTGCAGTTTCACGTTCTTTTCGATGTACGTCGAAAGGCGCTGCAAAATGGTGTCCAGAATACCGCCCGTCTCCCCCGCTTCCACCATGTTGGCATACAGCGCATCGAAGACCTTCGGGTACTGCTTCATGGCCGCGGAAAGCGTGCTGCCGCCTTCCACCGCCGAGCGCGTGCCCGTCAGCACCTTCTGGAAAGTCTTGTTCTCCTGCTGGCTGGAAAGAATTTCCAGACACTGCACCAGCGGCAGACCGGCGTCGATCATGACCGAGAACTGGCGCGTGAACACCGCCAGCTCCTTCGGACTGACGCCTCCGCCGAAGGTGGGCAAGTTGAACTCCTTGCCCTTCTCCGACATCTTCGTCGGCGTGATCTGCTGGCGACGCAACAGGCTCTGCAGCTCCGTCTTGCTGCTGGCCGTCATTTCGCCAGTAACCGATGCACCCGTTCGATTTGTTCCCCGATAAGTAAAGACCGGCATGGTATCTCCTCCTCAGCGGTCAAAAGTCATTTACTGCCTGCGAAACCCGATTCACCGATGCAATCCCTTAATGCTTGGCCCCCACCGGCTGCTTCCCATAAGTAGTCTTGCCGGCGGTCGGCGTCGAAGCCACTCCGCGGTTGATCATGTCCTGCAGTTCGTCCGGATTCGACGAACGAGACAACGCCATGTCCAAGGTGATGACTTTGGCGAAATAGGCGTTGGCCAGCCCCTGGTTAAATGTTTGCATCCCGGTCTGCCCCGTGCCCGTCTGCATCGCGGAATAAATCTGGTGAATCTTGTCTTCGCGAACCAGGTTGCGGATGGCCGGCGTAGGTATAAGCACCTCCATCACCATCACGCGTCCCCGCCCGTCCGAACGCGGCAAAAGCGCTTGGCAAAGAATCCCTTCCAGCACCATCGAGAGCTGCGCGCGAATCTGCGGCTGCTGGTGCGAGGGGAAAACGTCAATAATACGGTTGATGGTGGACGCGGCGGAATTCGTGTGCAGCGTTGCAAAGGTAAGGTGGCCCGTTTCCGCGATACGCAACGCCGACTCAATCGTTTCCAGGTCGCGCATTTCTCCGATGAGCACCACGTCCGGGTCTTCGCGAAGTGCGGCGCGCAACGAGTTGGCGAACGAATGCGTGTCCGCGTGTACCTCGCGCTGATTCACCAGGCACTTCTTGTGGTTGTGGAGAAACTCGATAGGGTCCTCGATCGTGATCATGTGCTCTTCACGTTCGGCGTTGATCTTGTCCAGCATGGCCGCCAGCGTGGTGGACTTGCCGGAACCCGTCGGACCGGTTACCAGCACCAGGCCGCGCGGCTTGTCACACAGACCCTTGACCACAGGCGGCAGTCCCAGCGCATCAAAACCCTTAATCTCCCACGGAATTGTACGGAAGACTGCGCCCACTGCGCCGCGCTGATTGAAGACGTTGCCGCGGAACCTCGCCAGGTTCTTCAACCCGAACGAAAAGTCCAGCTCCAGGTTTTCCTCGAAGCGGTGCTTTTGCGCATCCGTAAGCACGCTGTACGCCAGCGATTTCGTGTCCGCCGCCGTCAACGGTGGCATGTCCAGCGGACGCAACCTGCCATGCACGCGCACGCGTGGCGAGCTGTTTGTCGTGATGTGGAGGTCGCTGCCTCCCATTTCGATCATCTTTTTCAGCAATTCGCTGAGTGTTATACCTGCCATGGTCGCATCCTCTCCGAACTATAAAACCGTTTCTCGCAACACTTCTTCCATCGTGGTTTGCCCGGCCGCCACCTTGATCAACCCGCTTCGCCGCAACGTAATCATTCCCTGCTCGATCGCCTTCTTCTTCAACTCCAGCGCCGAAGCGCCCACCAGGATCAGTTCGCGCAACTCGTCATTGATCTCCATCACTTCATACAAACCTGTGCGCCCCTTGTACCCGCCTTTGTTGCAAGTGGAGCAGCCCTTGCCGTGATAAATCTTCGTCGTCTTCGCTTCTTCGGGCGAATACCCGGCGTCAATCAGCGCCTGTTCCGGCACTTCCAACTCTTCCTTGCAGTTGACGCAGATGCGCCGCACCAACCGCTGCGCGCAAATCAGGTTCACGGAAGTGGCCACCAGGAACGGCTCGATGCCCATGTTCATCAGACGGCTGATGGTCGAGGGCGCATCGTTGGTGTGCAGCGTCGAAAGCACCAAGTGTCCCGTCAATGCGGCCTTCACCCCGATTTCCGCCGTTTCAAAGTCGCGTATCTCTCCCACCAGAATGATGTTGGGGTCTTGCCGGAGGAAGGCGCGCAGCGCGGCCGCGAAGTTCAGCCCGATCTGCTCCTTCATCTGCACCTGGTTGATCCCAGCCAACTGGAACTCAACCGGGTCCTCCGCCGTCATGATGTTCGTGTCCACCACGTTCAGGCGTGCCACCGAGGAGTACAGCGTGTTGGTTTTGCCGGAACCCGTCGGCCCCGTCACCAGCACCATGCCATACGGCTTCAGAATGTTGCGCTCGAACTTTTTCAGCGATTCCTGCTCGAAGCCCAGCTTGGTCATGTCCAGCCGCAGGTTTTCCTTGTCCAGCAACCGGAGCACGATCTTTTCGCCGTACAGCGTGGGCACCGAGGAAACGCGGAAGTCCAATTCCTTCTTACGCCCGTCCGCCTTGTACTTGATCATGATGCGGCCGTCTTGCGGCAGGCGTTTTTCCGCGATGTCCAGCTTGGCCATAATCTTCAAGCGGCTGGTCATGGCATCGCGCAGCTTCAACGGCGGATTCATCACCGTCTGCAGCACGCCGTCAATTCGGAACCTCACGCGCATCTCGTTCTCGTACGGCTCCACGTGAATATCGCTGGCTCCCCGCTTCACAGAATCCGTCAGGATCAAGTTCACCAGCTTGATGATGGGCGCCTCTTCGGCTGCTTTCTCCAGCGCCGTCGCGTCCATCTCCTGCTCTTCGGCCGCCAACTCCAGTTCCTGATCCTCGTCGACCAGGTCCTTCATCAGGTTGCTGAGTTCTTCGTGGCTGGAAGCCCCGCCGCCATAGAACCGCGAGATAGCTTCGCCAATCGCTGATTCCGACGCCACCACCGGCTCCACGTTGAATCCGGTCATGAACTTGATGTCGTCCATGGCGAACACGTTCGTGGGGTCCGTCATGGCAATCGTCAGCACGGAGCCCACGCGCGATAGCGGCACCACCTGGTAACGCAACGCCGTGTCCTGCGGGATCAGCTTGATCACGTTGGGGTCAATTTCGTAATACTTCAGGTTGATGGAGGGTACTCCGTACTGGCGCGAAAGCACACCGGTGATGTCATCATCGGTGATGTACCCCATCTTCGTCAGGCAGCTTCCCAGCTTCCCGCCATTGGAACGCTGGAATTCCAACGCCTTATCCAGCTGGTCCTGCGTGATGAGGCTTTCCTTTAGTAGTATTTCGCCCAAACGGACGGACATCCGTGCACTCCCGGAATACGATGCTCCCACCGCTCAACATAGCAAAGGGGCGCGGTGCGTGGCGTTCGAATTTGAACCACCGTTGTGAATTCGCTAATACCTGCCCACTCGAACAGGCTCCTGCATCCAAGAACAGTACCTCTTTCTTGACTTGCTCCCAAGGCGCCGCTATCTTTCGAACGAGATGTCCGCGAACCCCGTTTTGCCGGTTATTGGCCAGATGCCGCCTCCCGGTGCAAACTCCCTGCGCCGTCCATGTCCCGCGCCCGTCCGACTCGCCTCTGAAGCCTTACAACTCTATTATGATGCACTGTTTCGGGCTCACGGTTCGCAACACTGGTGGCCCGGCAGAACCCGCTTCGAGGTCATCGTTGGCGCGATCCTCACGCAAAACACCAGTTGGACAAACGTCGAGCGCGCCATCCACAATCTGCGCGAACACAAGCTTCTCTCTCCCACGGCGATGGCACGCGTCTCCCCCACCCGCCTCGCCCGGCTCATTCGCTCCTCCGGCTATTTCCGGCAGAAGGCGCGGAAACTAAAAGCCTTTGTGCGCTTTCTGCGTGACGTCCATCGCGGCTCGCTGACAAAGATGTTCCGCACACCCACAACCACCCTCCGTGAACAACTTCTCTCCGTCCACGGAATTGGCCTCGAAACCGCCGATTCCATCCTTCTCTACGCTGGAAAGCATCCGATTTTTGTCGTGGACGCCTATACCCGGCGCATTCTGGAGCGCCACCATCTCGCCCGTGGCAAAGAGCCCTACGACGAGATCCGTCGCCTGTTCGAGGGCAGCCTCCCCTCCAGTGCGGCCCTCTTCAATGAGTATCATGCCTTGATCGTCCATGCCGGTAAGCACTTCTGCCGCGCCCGCGCTCCGCTTTGCGATACCTGCGCCTTGCAACCGTTCCTGCCCCCAGCATCTGAGGCCACCCCGTGACCTCCCCTGTGATTCCGCCAGCAACGCCTCCCAAGCCCCGGTCGCACGCGCGCCTGATTATCGGCGGTATTCTCGTTACTCTCCTCCTGGCCGCCGTCTTTACCATGGGTTCGTTGGATGTGCCCATCGAGCCGGGCTCCTGGCGCGAAGTCATTGCTCTCTACGCCGTCTCCAGCTTCATCACCGCTGCCATCCTCGTCTTCGGATTGATTCTCCTCCGCAACATCGTGCGTCTGTGGGCTGAACGAAGCAAAGAGCAGCTTGGCGCTCGCTTCAAAACAAAAATGGTCATTGGCGCCATGGCCGTTTCCCTCCTTCCCGTCGTATTTATGTTTTTTGTCAGCTACTCCCTTCTAAACCGCACTCTGGGACGCTGGTTCCCTCGCCCGCTGGAAATCGCCTCCGAAGAAACGCAAAAGCTCCTCAACGACCTTGGCCGCGGTACTCTGCCCCGCTTGCACACACTTGGCTACCAGGCAGCGACACACCTCGGCGAGTCTCCCGATGCCTTTCTCCAACATGCCTTTGTATCCGGGCTGGATGCCGTCTGGGTTTTCGACGCTAAGGGCAAACTGCTTCTTGGCGGCATCACCTGCGACGACCAGAACGAGAATCGCTCCAAGGAACTCTGCAGTCTGAACGGTGTGCCTGGTACACAGGAGCGTGTCCTGCCAAGCGGCGTCGAAATCTGGCAGGCCCGCAACAATAGCTACTTCGCCGCGCGCGTCCCGGTCGCTCTCAACGCCGAAGACACCGGCACGCTCGTCGCCGCGTATCGTACCAGCCCCGACTTCCTGAAGCGCTGGACCATCATCCAGCAGCAGACCAAGGAATACGAGGACGTGAAGCAGAACTTGCGCACCGTGAAGCGCCAGATGCTCCTCATCCTCTTTTTCTTTACTCTCCTCGTTCTATCCGCCGCCACCTGGGTCGCCCTGTTTCTTTCCAAACAAGTGACGCTGCCCATCCAGGCCCTTGCCGAGGGCACGCGCGAAGTCTCCGCCGGTAATTTCGAGTACCAGGTCCCGGAACAGGTGCAAGACGAACTCGGCGTGCTGGTGCGTTCCTTCAACACCATGACCACCCAGCTTCGCGACAACCGCACGCAAATCGACGAGTTCACGCGCAACCTTCAGCAAGCCGTTCAGGAGCTCGAGCGCCGCCGCCAGTTGATGGAGACCGTCCTAGAAAACATTCCCGCCGGTGTGATCTCCCTGGACGCGGACGGCAAAATCCTTCGCACCAATTCCGCGGTCGCTCAGATGTTTGGGGCTGCCGGGCACAACCTTGACTCCCTGGAACTCTTGCTCGGGTCCGAGGCCGAACGTACTCTTCAGCATCTGATGCGGCGCTCCCTGCGCATGGGCGTCGTTTCGCGCGAAATTGAAATCGTGGCTGCCGGTCGCGTATTGCACCTCGCCGTCACCGTCAGTTCCCTGGGGCCGCGAAAAGCCAACTCCGGCTACGTGCTGGTGTTCGACGACCTGACCGAAGTCCTGCGCGCGCAAAAATCCGCCGCCTGGCAGGAAGTGGCCCGTCGCATCGCCCACGAAATCAAGAATCCGCTTACCCCCATCCAACTCTCCGCGCAACGTCTGCGCCACCAACTCGAGCGCCGCGCAGGAACCTCTGAACCACCCAAGGATCCCGATCTCGCGCGCATCGCTCAGGAAAGTGCCAGCCTGATTGAGCGTGAAGTGGCCACCCTCGCCGCGCTGGTGAACGAATTCTCGCAGTTCGTGCGCTTCCCCACCGCCAAACTTCTTCCCACGGATACCAACACCACCGTGAACGAAGCCGTGGAGGTATTCTCCGGGCGCCTTGACGGCATCACCCTGAAAACTTCCCTGGAGCAGCATCTCCCCGCTGTTCGCGCCGATGGCACTCTGCTCCGCAGCGTCATCGTCAACCTCATCGACAACGCCGCCGAAGCACTCGAGGATTCCCCTTGCCGCGAAATCACCGTCGCTACCCATCTGCGCACGGAATCCGATACCATTGAAATTGCGGTGTCAGACACAGGTCATGGCATTTCCCCGCAGGATAAAGACAAGCTATTCCTGCCGCATTTCTCCACCAAGGATCGCGGCACGGGACTGGGCCTGGCCATCTCCGCCCGCATTATTTCCGAGCACGGCGGCTCTCTTCGCGTGGAGGATAATCGTCCCGTTGGCTCGCGTTTTTTGATTGAACTCCCCGTCGCCGAACTCTCCGCCACGGCACCGGCAGAACGCAGTGGAGAAGTGGATACCGATTTATGAGCACGGCGCACAGAATCCTGATCGTGGACGATGAAGCTGGTATCCGCGAATCCCTCGCTTCCATCCTGCGCGACGAACATTACATTGTGGAAGCTGTGGGCTCCGCCGAAGAAGCCCTCGATCGCGTCGCCGCCGGTGATCTCCACGTCATCCTTCTGGACATCTGGCTGCCCGGCATTGATGGCCTGGAAGCCCTCAGCCGCATTCGCAACATTCCCGATGCCCCCGCCGTCATCATGATTTCCGGTCACGGCAGCATTGAAACCGCCGTGCGGGCCACGAAACTTGGCGCCTTCGATTTCATCGAAAAGCCGCTCTCCCTCGAAAAAATCACGGTTCTCGTGCGCAACGCTATCCAGCAGCGCCGCCTCCAGGAAGAAAATCTGGTTTTGCGAAGCGAACTTCATCATCGCTACCAGGTGATGGGCGAGAGCGTGCCCATGAAAGCGCTGCGCCAGCAGATCGCCGTCACCGCTCCCACCAATGGCCGCGTGCTCATTTATGGCGAGAGCGGGACCGGCAAGGAACTCGTCGCGCGCGCGCTGCACGCCGGCAGCCTACGCAGTCGCGGGCCCTTTGTGGAAGTCAGTTGCGCGGCGATTCCCGAGGAGTTAATCGAGTCCGAACTCTTCGGCCACATCAAAGGAAGTTTTACCGGCGCCAGCGAGGACAAGATCGGTAAGTTCGAGAAAGCCGACGGCGGCACTTTGTTCCTGGACGAAGTTGGCGATATGAGCCTGCGCACGCAATCGAAAGTTCTTCGCGTCCTGGAAGAGCAGCGCATCGAGCGCATTGGCGCGAATTTGACCTTAGACGTTGACGTTCGCGTCCTCGCAGCCACCAACAAAAACCTCGAAAAGGAAATTGCGAGTGGCGCTTTCCGCCAGGACCTTTTCTACCGCCTCAACGTCATTCCCTTTTTTGTACCGCCCCTGCGCGATCGCAAGGAGGACATCCCCGTCCTCGCACGCTTCTTCCTTAACGAATTCAGCGCGGAATATGGCAAGCGCACCCGCGAACTCAGCGACGGTGCGATGGAAATTCTGCTGCGCTACCCGTGGCCCGGAAATGTCCGCGAACTGAAAAATCTGGTGGAGCGCCTGGTCATCGTCTGCCCGCAGGCGCGCATTGAACCACACCATCTCCCACCTGAACTTTTCCGCGGCGTGGCCGACAGCCCGCAGCAACCGTACTCCACTCTGCACGAAGCCCGCAGCGCCTACGAACGCGAGTTCATCCTCCGCAAACTCCAAGAACACCGTTGGAACATGACACAAACCGCCTCCGCCCTCGGCCTCGAACGCTCCCACCTTTACCGCAAAATGAAATCCCTCGGCATAGCCGCCCCCGAGTAACCTTCTGCCTTCGAACGTCTACGGGACATGTAGCTCAGGCCTTCAGGCCTGAGGATTTTCCGTGTTTTCTCTTCTCCGAAACTTACAACTTAGAACTGAAGACTGACAACTCTCCCGGGGCGGGCAACTTTGTGCCACAATCTCATCCTTCGTAACGAGGTGCACCATGCTTACGCGCGAAGATAAATACAAAATACTGCGAGCCCTCCACGAACGCCCCGGAACCTTCGTAATCCCGAACGCGTGGGACGCGGGATCGGCAAAAATCCTTACAGCTCTTGGCTTCGAAGCGCTGGCCACGACAAGCGCGGGTTTCGCCTTCGAGATTGGGCGGACTGACTCCTCGCAGGATCTGACGCGCGATGGAGTGTTGGAGAATGCAAAGTCCATCGTTGAAGCAACGGATTTGCCCGTCTCCGCTGATCTACTGGACGGCTTTGGCCCCTCACCAGAGCTTTGCGCTGAAACCGTGCGACTCGCCTCGAAGATCGGCCTGGCGGGCGGTTCCATCGAAGACTCCACAGGCGATCCCAATGAGCCCATCTACGAATTCCAACTTGCCGTCGAGCGCGTCGCAGCGGCGGCACTAACGGCTCACAACTATCACTTCATCCTCACCGCCAGGGCCGAAATCTTCCTCCATGGCCGCCCCGATCTCGACGAGACCATCCGACGATTGCAGTCCTTTGCCGAGGCAGGCGCCGATGTTCTCTACGCGCCGGGACTCCCCAGCCTCGAAGCCATTCGCGAAGTCTGCGCCTCCGTCTCCAAGCCCGTAAATGTAGTGATGGGATTGAAAGGTGCAACCTTCTCCGTTGAACAACTGGCCGCGGTCGGCGTGAAACGGATCAGCGTCGGCGGTTGTTTCGCTCGCGCCGCCCTCGGAGCACTTGTGCGCGCAGCGCGCGAAGTAAAGGAAAAGGGGACATTCACGTTTGCGGAAGAAGCTCTTCCCAGCGCCGAAGCCAGAGCCTTCATGCGCAACACCCCGCGCTAGTGAATCCGTGTGGTTATTCCGAGGTGCCGCAGGCATGGAGTGCGTGCTTGGGTCTTGGGTCCCTCTGGTTACCCCATCAACCCAACGAACTTGAGGGTGCCCCATCCTTTGCGCTTTTTGCAAAGGGTGGGTTCTTACGACCCAACGCCACAACGTCTCTTCTCTTCGTTTCTGTGGCACACCCACTCTTGACTGTGTCCCAGGCATGAACTGTGTGCCGGGTGTGGGGGTCCCCGAAGCGAGACAGATTAGAATTCCACTATCCTAGTCTTCTTCCTTCTTCCCCTGCACTCCTCCCAACTCTTCCAACTGCGTGTGCCAACTTATTTCCCGCACCTGCATCGGATTTTCCCGCCAATTCGGCACCACCTTCACGAATAGGCCCAGATAGATCTTTGTCCCCAGCAAACTCTCCAACTCTTTTCGGGCCTGCGTCCCAATGCGCTTAAGCATCTCGCCCTTGTGCCCGATCAGGATTTTCTTTTGCGAATCGCGCTCCACGTGCATGGTCACTTCAATCCGCAGAATCTTCGGCGTCTCCTCATACTTGGTCACTACCACCGCCAAAGCGTGTGGCACCTCGTGGTACGTCAAATCAATCGCCTTCTCACGGATAATCTCGCTGGCCAGGAACCGCTCCGGCTGGTCCGTAATCTGATCTTCCGGGAAAAACGGTTCGCCTTCCGGCAAGTTCTTGAAGATTTCCTCCAGCAACTCGTCGCAACCGTCTCCCCTCAACGCCGAAATCGGCATCAGCGCCGCGAACGGAAACGCTTTTGAAAACGCCTCCATCAGCGGCAACAGTTTCGGTTTAGGTATGCGGTCAATCTTGTTCAACGCCAGAATCGTCTTCCCTTCAAACCGCTTTGCCTTCTGCAGCAGCAGCGTATCCTCGTGCGGCAGCGTGTGAATGGCATCCACCATCAGCAACAGCACGTCAATCCCTTCCAGCGCCGCAGACACCTCCCGCATCATCTGCCGGTTCAGGGCCGAATCCGCTTCGTGCACTCCCGGCGTATCAATGAACACCACCTGCCCCTGCGGTTGCGTCACAATCCCCTGAATGCGGTTGCGCGTAGTCTGCGGCTT